>Ga0172362_10000020_pt1 | contig 90816 bp, 76 predicted proteins | sample LakKivs1_kivu2a2_FD_114534 | JGI IMG/M metagenome (GOLD analysis project Ga0172362, IMG submission 114534) | Sediment microbial communities from Lake Kivu, Rwanda - Sediment s1_kivu2a2 | ecosystem: Environmental > Aquatic > Freshwater > Lake > Sediment | place: Rwanda: Western Province, Lake... | reverse complement strand
ATGCAATAATCTTGGTGATCACACCTGCGCCGACGGTAAGGCCGCCTTCACGGATGGCAAACTTGGAGCCTTGCTCCAAAGCCACCGGCACGATCAGCTCAACTTCCAGGTTCACATTGTCTCCCGGCATCACCATCTCCACCCCTTCGGGCAGCTTGATGTTGCCGGTCACGTCCATGGTGCGGATGTAGAACTGCGGGCGATAACCGGTAAAGAAGGCCTTGTGCCGCCCACCTTCTTCTTTGCGCAGCACATACACCTCGCTCAGGAACTTGGTGTGCGGGGTGATGCTGCCCGGCTTGGCCACCACCTGGCCGCGCTCCACCTCGGTGCGCTCGATGCCGCGCAGCAGCAGGCCACAGTTATCTCCGGCAATGCCCTCGTCCAGGCTCTTGTGGAACATCTCCACACCGGTCACCACCGAGCTCATGCTCTTGTCGCGCAGCCCCACGATCTCCACCGGATCGCTCACCTTCACCTTGCCGCGCTCGATCCTGCCGGTCACCACCGTGCCGCGCCCCTTGATCGAGAACACATCCTCGATGGGCATCATGAATGGCTTGTCGACCTCGCGCACCGGCTCGGGAATGTACTCATCCACCACCCGCAACAGCTCCTTGATGCAGGCATACTCGGGCGCATTCGGATCGGTGCTGGTGCTCTCCAACGCCTGCAAGGCGCTGCCACGCACGATGGGGGTCGTGTCGCCAGGAAACTCATACTCGTTCAATAGGTCCCTAAGCTCCATCTCCACCAGCTCCAGCAGCTCCTCGTCGTCCATCATGTCCACCTTGTTCAGGAAGACCACGATGGCTGGAACCTCCACCTGGCGCGCCAGCAGCACATGCTCGCGGGTCTGCGGCATCGGCCCATCCGGCGCAGCCACCACCAGGATCGCCCCATCCACCTGGGCTGCCCCCGTGATCATGTTCTTGATGTAGTCACGGTGACCCGGCATGTCCACGTGAGCGTAGTGACGCTTGGCGGTCTCGTATTCCACGTGCGCAATATTGATGGTGATGCCGCGCTCCTTCTCCTCGGGGGCGTTGTCGATCGTGTAGAACGAGCGATATTCCGCCATCCCCATGAACGAGCAATACTTGGTGATCGCCGCCGTCAGGGTCGTCTTTCCATGGTCAATATGACCCATCGTCCCAACGTTCATGTGCGGTTTGGTCCGCTGATATTTTTGCTTTGCCATAGATGCTCTCCTTAATAATTACACAACAATGATGTTGATATGATGCCGATCATGCCAGTATCGTCCTTGCCACATTCTGAGAAACCTGGGCATAATGGTCGAATTCCATGCTGAAAACACCACGTCCCTGGGTAGCCGACCGTAAATCGGTGGCATAGCCGAACATTTCAGCCAGTGGGATCATGGCAGTCACCATCTGGGTTTTACCGGGGCGAATTTCTGTGCCGATGATGTTGCCACGGCGGGCATTCAGCTGCCCCATGATCTCACCAAGAAATTCATCCGGCACGATCACCTCCACTTTCATGATAGGTTCCTGCAGGACGGGTTCTCCTTTGTGGATACCTTCTTTGAAAGCCATGGAAGCTGCCATCATGAAGGCCATATCGCTCGAATCCACCTCGTGAAATGATCCATCCAACAGCCTGATCTTGACATCCACCACCGGGTACCCGGCCAGCACGCCTGATTCGGCTGCCTCCCGCGCACCTTTCTCAATTGCCGGGAGGAACTCCTTGGGGATCACCCCGCCTGAGATCGCATTCTCGTAAATAATGCCACTTCCAGGCTCACCGGGCTCCAGTGAAAATACCACATGCCCATATTGGCCATGGCCGCCGGTTTGTTTTACGTAGCGATATTCGGCCCGAGGGACCGCCTGGGTGATCGTTTCACGGTACGCCACCTGGGGTTTGCCTACCCGGGCTTGTACGTGAAACTCGCGCAGCATGCGGTCGATGAGAATCTCCAGGTGTAACTCGCCCATGCCAGAGATGATGGTCTGCCCGGTCTCGTCATCCACGCGCACCCTGAAAGTAGGGTCTTCATCAGACAGCTTATGCAAGACTTCAGCCATCTTTTCCTGGTCGGCAACCGTGCGGGGTTCGATGGCTACTGAGATGACCGGTTCGGGAAAAGAGATGTTTTCCAGCACGATCTGGTTAGAAGCTTCGCACAGCGTGTCACCGGTGAATGATTCTTTCAAGCCCAGCACCGCCCCGATATCACCGGCGAAGATCTCATCGATATCCTCACGCCGGTCGGCGTACATGCGTAACAACCGTCCAGCCCGTTCACGCCGGTTCTTGACCGGGTTGAACACCATCGAGCCCTGGCTGATCTTGCCGGAATACACCCTGATATATGCCAGACGGCCCACATAGGGGTCTGAGACGATTTTAAAGACCAAAGCGCTCAGGGGGGCATCATCTTCAGCAGGGCGGGTCACTTCATGACCGGTATGAGGATGGATGCCTTTTACCGGGGGGAGATCTGCCGGTGAAGGCAGGTAATCGATCACCCCATCCAACAAGGATTGAACTCCCTTATTCCTCAGCGCACTGCCGCAAAAGACCGGGGTAATCAAGCCGGCGATGGTGGCTTTCCGCAGGGCGGCTTTCAACTCATCAACCGAAATCTCATCGCCTTCCAGGTAGCGCATGGTGAGGCTATCATCGGTCTCGGCAATTTGCTCCAGAAGGTGGGCGCGCATCTCGCGCACATATCCGGCAAGCTCTGCAGGTACCTCTGTTTCGAAGGCTTCGGTGCCGAGAGTATCATCCCACAGGATGGCTTTCTGTTTGATCAGGTCAACCACCCCGTGAAAGTCAGCTTCATTTCCTACGGGCACCTGCATGGCAGCCACATTGGCTCCCAGGCGGACCTTCATGGTCTCGATGGATCGTTCGAAGGACGCGCCAATGCGGTCCATCTTGTTCACGAAGCAAATGCGAGGCACCTGGTAGCGATCAGCCTGGCGCCACACGGTCTCACTCTGCGGCTCCACACCCTGGACAGCGTCGAAAACCACGATGCCTCCATCCAGCACGCGTAAAGAACGCTGTACCTCGGCGGTGAAGTCGATGTGACCGGGAGTGTCGATGATATTTATTGGGTAGCCTTTCCACTCAGCCGACACTGCCGCAGAAACGATAGTGATACCTCTTTCGCGTTCCTGCTCCATCCAATCGGTGACGGTGGTTCCTTCGTCGACCGATCCGAGGCGATGGGTTTTGCCGGTGTAGAAAAGGATGCGTTCTGTGGTAGTGGTTTTACCCGCATCAATATGGGCGATAATGCCTATATTGCGATACATGTTTAGAGGATACCGGCGGGCCATACAAGAAACCTACTTCCACTATCAATACTCAAAGAATGTATTTTCGCTTAGGCCCGGTAATGCGAGAAGGCACGATTGGCTTCAGCCATCTTATGCGTATCCTCACGCTTACGTATCGCAGAACCGGTGTTATTAGCAGCGTCCATCAGCTCGCCGGCTAGCTTTTCGGCGAAAGACTTCCCAGAGCGGGCATTCGCGCCTTGCAGAATCCAGCGGGAAGCCAGGGCGAAGCGACGAGTGGGAGGTACCTCCATAGGAATCTGGTAGGTGGCGCCGCCCACACGGCGTGGTTTCACTTCCAGGATTGGGGAGACATTTTTAATGGCTAATTCGAAAATCTCCAGCGCGTTACGTTTTGTGCGCTCTTCGACCAGGTCGAATGCATCATAGACGAGGCTGGTGGCAACGCTTTTCTTGCCCCTACGGACCACGCGGTTAATGAAGTTTTGCACGTGCTCATTGTTATAGCGCACGTCGCCAGGGATTTCACGTTTTTCAGGTTTATTACGTCGAGACATGCCATTACTCCGGGGAATTATTCTTTTGGACGCTTGGAGCCGTATTTAGAACGGCCTTGCTTGCGGTCATTCACTCCACCGGTGTCCAATGAGCCACGCACGATGTGATATCGCACACCCGGCAGATCTTTGACACGGCCACCGCGCACAAGCACCACGGAGTGCTCCTGCAATGCATGCCCTTCACCAGGGATGTAAGCAGTCACCTCGATACCGTTGGTCAAGCGCACACGGGCAATCTTGCGTAGTGCTGAATTGGGCTTTTTGGGGGTCATGGTCTTGACCACCGTGCAAACGCCTCGCTTTTGAGGGGAGCCTTTGCTCTGGCGGACCCGGTTTTGGTTGTACAGGTTGAGGGTATACAGCAAAGCTGGAGCCTTGCTCTTTTCTTTTTTGGTTTTACGCCCTCTACGGACGAGCTGATTAGTTGTTGGCACCTTCGCCTCCGAGCATTTGAACGATGTTTCTGATACTTCCATTAAGGGAGGCCATCAACACCATCGATGGCCTCGCCTTACTTGCATTGGTATACGATTCGGGTAGCAATCCTACCTTCGTATGTTAAAGACGACGAGGAGCGATTTTACCATGCGCTCAGACGAGCGTCAAGGATTTTAGAGATGTGCGTCAAGGTCCAGAAGACCCGTCTGCAGTTTGGGTGGGCGCGAGCGTTCCTCATCCTTGCCAAATTTGATCACCTCACCTGCATCGGTCACCGCCTCAACTGCCAGCCCCAGGCTTTGCAGCTCTTTTACCAACACACGGAAAGAGGCCGGGATGCTGGGCTCTTCGATGGCTTCACCCTTGACGATTGCCTCGTAGGTCTTGACACGCCCCTGGACATCATCCGATTTTACGGTGAGCATTTCCTGCAGGGTGTAAGCTGCGCCATAAGCCTCGAGCGCCCACACTTCCATCTCGCCGAAACGCTGGCCACCAAATTGGGCTTTACCGCCCAACGGCTGCTGTGATACCAGGCTATACGGACCGGTTGAACGGGCATGCACTTTGTCTTCCACCAGGTGGTGGAGCTTCAGCATGGTCATCACCCCAACAGTGACGGGCCGATCATAGGGCTCACCGGTCTTGCCGTCACGAACAATCTGCTTGCCCAGGGTGGGAACGGGTATGCCATTGACCAGAGATTGCTTTTCAGCTTCTCCGGCCAGCTCATCGTCCTTGATTTTCGAGATATCGACCCCTTGCAGGTCGAGCCATTGACGCAGGCAGGTGTTGATGGCATAGTTATTCATCTTTTCTTGCTGCTCGGCGTCCACCTGGATGCCCTCGGGGGTGATCACCATGTCGGGTTCGTACCCATACACCCGCAGCCATTCACGCAGCACCGACCGGCGGGCATAGTAGTAATCCGATTTGAACATCGAGACGTCATAACCCAGGTCTCCCAGCCAATCTTCCAGGTATATGTTGCGGACTTCATTATCATCCTCGTATTGGGAGGGGTCATGCTCGGTCTGGTTTAGCAGCTCCCAGGCCTTGCTGCCGGCTTCTTTCCAGGCCTGGTCAATCAGCCAGGCGCGGGCCAGCTCAGCGTCTATCTCATATTCGGTAGCTCCATCGAACACCGGGGTGATGGCGCGGAAACCCAGGCGGCTGGCTGCCCAGCCAAGGTGAGTTTCGAGCACCTGTCCCAGGTTCATACGCCCGGGCACACCGGTTGGGTTCAAGATAATGTCAACTGGGGTGCCATCCTCGAGGAAAGGCATATCTTCTTCGGCGACCACGCGAGACACCACACCCTTGTTGCCGTGCCGGCCGGCCATCTTGTCACCGGCGGTGATCTTGCGGCGCTGGGCAACCGAGACGCGTACCATCATGTCCACGCCGGCTGCCAGGTCTGTGTTGTCTTCACGGGTGAAAACTTTTACATCCACCACTTTGCCACGCTCACCGTGGGGCATGCGCAAGGAGGTGTCTTTCACATCGCGGGATTTCTCGCCGAAAATTGCGCGTAACAGGCGCTCTTCGGGTGTGAGCTCTTTCTCACCCTTGGGTGAGATTTTACCCACCAGGATGTCGTTAGGCCCCACCTCGGCACCGATGCGGATAATACCGGTTTCATCCAGATCCTTGATGGCATCTTCCCCGACGTTGGGAATGTCACGCGTGATTTCTTCAGGGCCAAGGCGGGTATCCCGCGATTCCACTTCGTATTTCTCGATATGCACCGAAGTGAAGCGGTCTTCCTCCACCAGGCGCTTTGAGATCACGATGGCATCCTCGAAGTTGGCGCCTTCCCATGAAAGGAAAGCCACCACCACGTTCTGCCCCAATGCCAGCTCGCCATTTTCTGTGGACGATGAATCGGCAATCACTTCTCCCTTGTGGATGCGCTGACCCTTAACCACCGCAGGACGCTGGTCGATGCAGGTGGACTGGTTGGAGCGCTGGTACTTGCGCAGCTGGTAGTTGTGATCACCATCGGGGGTGTGAATCACGATCCTATTGCCGGTCACCGAGGTCACTTCACCATCCTCTTCGGCGATCACCACCTGGCCCGAGTCCATGGCGGCGTGGTATTCCATGCCGGTCGACACCGAGGGAATATCCGGGTTCAGCAATGGCACAGCCTGAGTCTGCATGTTGGAGCCCATCAGGGCACGGTTGGCATCATCGTGCTCGAGGAAGGGGATCAACGCTGCGCTGATGCCCACGATTTGATGCGGGGCGACGTCCATGTAGTCAATGGTGTCGCGAGGGGCAAAAATAAAATCTGCATAGTGGCGGGAGGAAACGCTGTTGAGCATGAACTCGTTGTACTCGTTGAGCGGTGTGTTCGCCTGGGCAATGATGAAACGGTCTTCAACATCCGCCGACAGGTATTCGGTGTCTTCAGTCACGAAGGGTACAACCAGGACCTCTTTCAGATCGAGCTTCCTGATCTTATCCGCCATGTCGAGGGTCACGCGCTCGCTGGCTTTAGCAACCAGCTTGCCGGTATCGGGGTTTTTAATATCTTCGCGCAGCATGCGACCTACCAGGCGCTTATCCTTGGGGGAGAGGGTTTTCCTCACCCGTCGGTAGGGGGTTTCGATGAAGCCATATTCATTCACATGTGCAAACGAAGCCAGGCGGCCGATCAGGCCGATGTTCGGGCCTTCAGGGGTCTCGATGGGGCAGATGCGGCCATAGTGCGAGTGGTGCACGTCGCGCACATCGAAACCGGCTCGCTCACGGCGCAAGCCACCCGGCCCGAGGGCAGACAGGGTGCGCTTGTGGCGCAGCTCGGCCAGCGGGTTGGTCTGGTCCATGAATTGTGACAGCTGGCTCGAGCCGAAGAACTCGCGCAGTGCAGCCACCACGGGGCGGATATTGATCAGCGTGATGGGGGTCAGCTGGTCTTGATCGCGGATCGACATGCGTTCCTTGATCACCCGCTCCATGCGGCGCAATCCGATGCGCAGCTTGTTCTGGATCAGTTCGCCCACCGTCTTGACCCGCCGGTTGCCCAGGTGGTCGATGTCGTCGGGTTCCTGGGTGCCGTTGTTGATCATGATCATGCGGCGCACCAGGCGCACGATATCCCATTTGGTGATCATGCGGTGGGTGATGGGTACACGGTCTTGCAAATCCAGCTTCTGGTTCAGCTTATAGCGGCCCACACGCTCCAGGTCATAATGGCGCTGGTCGAACAGCTGCTCCTGGAGGAAACCACGGGCGTTATCGAGGGTAGCAGGGTCTCCGGGTCGCATGCGCTTGAAGAACTCCAGCAAGGCGGCCTCGGCGATGGTCTGGTTATTGGAGATGTCCCAGGGAGGTTCCTGGGCAAACGAGGAGGCGATGAACATGCGGTCGGGATTATTGTCCACATCCTGGAAGAGGGATAACAGTTCTTCATCGGTGCCGGTGTTTAGGGGTGAATCGGGCAGGTTATCATTAACAGCGGCCAGGGCGCGCAGGAAAATGGTGATTGGCACGGTGCGTTTACGGTTGAAGCGCAAGGTGAGGTAATCGCTCTTGCGGGTTTCGAACTCCATCCAGGCGCCGCGATCAGGGATCAGCTTGGCGATTGCCAGCCTGCGCCCGGTGGAACGGTCGACGGGTGCTTCGAAGTACACGCCTGGAGAGCGGATGAGCTGTGAGACCACCACGCGCTCGGTGCCGTTAACAATGAAAGTACCTTTCTCGGTCATCTCGGGAAAATCGCCCAGGAAGATGGGCTGCTTGATGGGGTTCTGGACTTCGGGCCCTGCCAGCAGCACCATCACATACAAGGGGCTGGCATAGGTCAGGTCACGCTCCACGCACTCATCGAGCGTGTGCTTGGGGGGGTCGAACCAGTAGGTGAGGCCCCATTCCTGTGATTCCTTGGTGCGGGATGGGAAGTATAACTTCATCCCTTTGTTATATGATTCTATGGGTGATATCTCGTGGAAGAGATCAGCCAACCCTTCTGTTTTTAGCCGCTGGAAGGATTCAAGCTGAACTTCTATCAAGTCCGGAAGCTGCAAATCGATGTTGATGCGGGCGTAGGACTTGTTTGGCAGGTTAGGTGCCATAATTCTCTCCTAGTCTGACGATTTTTCGCTGGTCAAATGCTTTTGTGATTAACGAATAAGGCGTGATGTAGAACTCTCCATCACGCATTTTTTTCACTCAAATCCCTGTGTTGATATCCATTCTGTTTACGTAAATATCCAAAACAAACATGCAAACTAGCATTATACCATCCCAACCGAATCGGTCAAGATGGCATTGATGAGTGTTCTATGAATATGTCCATCAAATGCGATTGCTTGTTCTCAAACCAAGGGTAAGCTGATAGAATTCGAGCATGGAACAAGCCGGTACGATTTATAAATCAGGTTTCATCGCTGTGATGGGCCAGCCCAACGTGGGGAAATCCACGCTGATCAATGCGCTCATCGGGCAAAAAGTGGCCGCAGTCTCACCCCGCCCACAAACCACCCGCCGGCGCCAGGAAGGCATCATCACCACCCCCGAATACCAGGCGATATTGATCGACACCCCCGGGGTGCACAAACCACACAACAAGCTGGGCGAAAGCATGAACCACGAGGCGCGCAGCGCCCTGGAGCACTGCGACCTGGTGCTGTTCATGGTGGACGCCAGCCAAATGCCCAATGACGAGGACCGGCTTCTGGCAACTATGCTCTCATCGATGGTGAAACCCGAGCGGCTGGTGCTGGTGCTGAACAAGATCGACCTGGTGAGCGCTGAGCAGCGGGAAGAGCGCCTGGCAGCATACCGGCAACTGGTGGCGGCCGAGGGCAGCCTGATGATCTCGGCTACACGCGGCGATAACCGCGACCTGCTGCTGCAACAGATCATCGCCCACCTGCCGGCGGGTGAGCCCTTCTACCCCGAGGAGCAGGTGACCGATTTGTTCGAGCGCGATATCGCCGCCGACCTGATCAGAGAAGCCTGTCTGAACAATTTGCGCTACGAGGTACCGCACGGCATCGTGGTGAGGGTGGACGAGTTCACCGAGCGCAACGAGACGGGCGTGTACATCGAGGCCACCATCATCGTGGAGCGCGAGTCGCACAAGGGCATCGTCATCGGCCAGAACGGGCAGATGCTCAAACGCATTGGGACCGCGGCGCGCAAGGAGATCGAATCGATGAGCGGCCGGAAGGCTTTCCTCAAGCTGAGGGTGAAAGTGCGCAAGAATTGGCGCGATGATGAAAGTATGATCAAGCAGATGTTCAGATCGTAACCCCTGGAGAACGCCGATGAACGATTACCCCCTCGTCTTGGTGGCAGCCCTGGCAGTTACCGACTGGGTGGCGGCAGATAGAAAGATAAAGCCGCTGGAGTATTTCGCCAAGCCGGCCACCATGCTGGCGCTGCTATGGTGGATATGGCTGAACACAGGTTTTGATGGTTCCATGCTGTGGTTCACCCTGGGAGTGGTGTTCTGCCTGGCGGGGGACGTGTTGCTGATGTTACCCCGCGATTTGTTCATCTTCGGCCTGGGGGCCTTCCTGGCAGGGCACATCTGCTACATCGTGGGGCTGAATAATAGCCCACCCTTCATCAACTTTTGGGGCGGGTTGGTGATCCTGTTACTGGGCATCTTCATCTATTTGCTTTACCCCAGGCTGGGAAGAGGATTAAAGCAGAAGGGAGAAAATCGGCTGAGGATGGCGGTGCTGGCGTACGCGCTGGTCATCAGCCTGATGGTGTATTCGGCCCTGATGACCCTCACCCGCCCGGGATGGTCCATCGCTGCGGCCGTGTCTGCCAGCGTTGGGGCGCTGCTGTTTTACGCCTCCGATGCCATGCTGGCCTGGGATCGCTTTGTAAAGCCACTCTCACATGCCCGTCTCAGGGTGATGGTCAGCTACCACCTGGGGCAGGTGGGCATCCTCCTGGGGGCGATATTTTACACGTTGGGGAAATAAAAAATCATATATTATGCCACAGGTCAATGGCATGATGCCATGGCGGGTCGTTCTCGAAGATTTTTCGGTCAGGTAATCCCGATGATAACCTGATCGGTTGCCATGTCATCGAGGTATGATCCTACCTGCCAAGCTCGGTAAATTGATTGCTACTCGTGGATACTTCGACGATCAGATAATCGTTAATGCTTTCAATTACATTCCATAACCAAAAACTGATATCGGCTGTGTCCTCATCCGATAGGTCGAATGGCCCAAAAGTCATCCTGGTATCCATATTGTTGAAATAATCGTTGTTGTGATCGTCATATCGCGTCCATCCCTGCCGCCCCGCGCTAGCCAAACAGCCAGATTCGCACTATGATAGCGATATTGATCATTGCCCCACAAACGCTGCTTATTATCATTGCTAAAGTCTGTCACCGTCCAGCCAGGCTGCCCTGCCCAGGGCCAGGCTTCCGAAAAATCTTCATCCAGGATTACCTGCCAGCCGCGGGTGATATCGGTGTCTAAACTTTTATATTCTTCAATGCCTGTTCCTATTGCATCGGATGAGATTGTTGATGGATCATTTACTGGTAATTTTACGTTAGGGATTGTAAATATGGTGCTCGTTACCGGAATAAAGGTGCGTAGGATGAATACTGTAATGCAAGCGAGAATAGAAAGAAATTTCATCGGTCCCTCTTGGTTTTATGCACCGATCCTATCGATCAACTGGTCGAACAGGTTTTTTCATCCATTTTAGAAATGAATGATGTATGCAGAACGCCTTCTAATCCTTGCACCTATTGCTCCCCCTCGCATTGGTTGTAATAAAATTTATGGTTTTGAAAAAGGGATTTTATGAAATTTTAGAAATGTGACCATTTAAATATTAAACACTTAACCATCCAAAATCAAGTGACAAACATCCCCCATGTGACAATTGTCAATTTATGGATGACCTGATATTGGCGAATGAATGATCTTCTAAAGGTATACAAATAAGACCTTGTGCTGCTGTGTGCACCACCAATATATCAAGGCACTCAGCTGGAAGGAGGAAGCAAGGTTCCTGTGTCCTTCGTCGAACTCGTAGTGACCTGGGGATAGACCTTGATGCCGAATTGGGTCAGTAACACTGCCCCCAGCATCCAGATGCTCAACAGCGCCTTGGGGATCCAGCCCACGCATTGCACGAGGGCTTGCAATCCATTCAGCGTTAGCATCAGCACCAGCATGCCCAGCCCGGCGGAAAAGGCGGGGTGCCACTCAGCCTTAAAGGACAGGGTGATGCGCTTACCCAGCTCGTATCCAAGCGCGATCAGGCCGAAGGCCCAGGCTACCAGCAGCAGGAAGCCACCGAGCAGGGAGACCGGGATCAGGCAGATGGTGATGGCCAGCAGCACCAGGAGGATGGGCAGCACGATGGCGGTGAGCAGGCCCAACCCACCGGATAACCACGGCTGTGAGATGGCAGCCTGGGAAGTCCTCATCAGGTGGTCGGGCAGGAACATGGCCACCAGCATGGCAACCAGCACCCACAGGAATAACTCGATAAAGAACCACAGGATATTTAATATGGGAGTCGTGCGCAGCTGGAATGCCGGGATTTGGATGTTTCCTGGGATGACGATAGTTGAGTTCCCCGAGTTGATGTTCACCTGCCCTTTCAGCTGGGCATTCGGGTCACGGTTGACCGTGGTTCCGGCGGTGTTCAGGTTGCCGTTGAGCAATAAAGTGCTGCTTAGGTTCAGGGTACCCCCCACCACGGTGAGGTTGCCGTTGATCGTCCCGGCAGCCTGGGCGGTGCCTCCCAGCAGGAACACGTTCCCGTTGACGACCGAGCCGCTCATCAGGTCTACATTGCCACCCAGCACGAACAGGTCATCATTCAAAGTTTGCCCGCTTGTGAGGGTGTAGTTATTGCCGATCACCGCGGCAGATGACGAGGCTGCCAGGGCGGTGATGGGAAATGCCGCCAGGAAAATGACACTGAGAATGATTGCCGAATAGAACTTGAGGTGGTCTGTTTTCATGCTGCCCTCCGCGCCAGGCTAAATTTGCGATATGTTGCCAGCCATAGCACGCTCATGAAGCTGATCATGCCCACCAGGAGGATCATTCCCGCCAGGGCATACAGTGGTAAATAGGGCGTGCTTGAGGCGAGAAAGTTTTGTACCAGGTAATATAGGGATATGAAACTGACCAGGCGGTTGAACCACTCAGCCAGGAAGGCGCCAGGCGATTGCAGCAGCAGCCAGCCTTGCCAGGCTATGATGCCAAATAAAGTACTGACGATGAGCGATGTGGCCGCGATGGTGAACCAACCACCTCGTGCTTGCTTTCGCCTCTGGCAGGCAGCCAGGTTGGCCTGCCAGCGTTCGGTGAACCCGGCAGCCGGCCCAACCTGCGGTGCCCTTTTAATCTCCAGCTCGACTTCCTTCCAGGCAGTCTCGATCTTGCTGCAGGCCTCGCAGCTCTTGAGATGGTCTTGCAGAGCTTGCTTCTCACGCTCTGAAAGTTCCTCGTCTGAAAGCAACCAATCTCTAAAAGGCTGATGATTCATCTGGTTTCCTCTCCGGAAGTAAATTACTCTTGGTTTTGCCGCACCATGCCTGCGCCATGCTGATGCGGGCACGGTGCAGGCGGCTTTTCACCGCGCTGCTGGTCAGTGAAAGGCTGTGGGCAATTTCATCGTACGAAAAATCGTACCAGTAGTACATGACCACTGCGGCGCGGTCTTGCGGGCTGAGGGTTTTCAATAAATCCTGCACGCGTCCTTGCTCCTCAAGGGTATGGTACCGCGCTTCTGGCCCAGGGGTGCCATCGGCGGGTTCCAGGTAAGGCGTGGCATCCATTGAGATGATCACCATGCGCCGCTTGCGTAACTGGTCGATACATAGATGGGCAGCGATGGATAGGAGCCAGGTGGAGAATGGACGCCTGTCGTCGTAACGCTTGATATTCTTGTACACTCGCAGGAATGTCTCCTGCGAGGCATCCTCAGCTTCATCTGCATCTCCCAGCATGCGATAACACAGGTTGTACACTGGTCTTTGGTAGGTCTCAACCAGCCAGGTGAAGGCTTCTTGATTTCCTTGGTGAACCCGGTTGAGTACTTCAGGCTCGGGGTTGTTCACTGGGTGCTCCTGTTTGGTTATCTGATCCTATATACGCACGATAAAATCACAAGTTGCACGCATACAGGTTGGGAAAAAATAATTTCATTATTTGACCATAACCAGTAACATGGGCACTTATATAATCTCAGGTCTTTCATTAAAAAAAACAGGCATTAACAAAGCAACGACGGTCTTTCGGTTCACTCCAGCAACCGGACATTCGCCAGGGATTCGATCACCCCCAGCACGGCGGAATTATCCAATTCACCCATGCCCATTTCCAGCATGGCATTGAACAACTGGGAATCCACGGCGGCTGAAGGCAGGGGGATGCCATACTGGTGGGCGGTTTCCATGATAATGTTCAAGTCCTTGGCTTGCATGTAGGCTTTGAACCCCGGGTTTCGGTTGCCTGAAAAGAGCCTGGGGGTCTTGACATCCAACGTCCAACACTGGGCTGCCCCACCCTTGATGGCTTCGACCACTTTCTGCGGGTCGGCCCCGGCTTTTTGGGCAAACACCAGCAGCTCACCCATTGCCACCATTTGGGCAGCCACCATGATCTGGTTGGCCGCCTTGGCAATTTGCCCGGCGCCGGCCTCGCCCACGTGGGTCACGCTTTTTCCAATGGCTGCCAGCACCGGTCGCACGACCTCGAGGGCTGCAGCAGGTCCGCCGACCATGATGGCCAGCGTGCCCTGGCGGGCGCCGATATCGCCACCGCTCACCGGGGCATCCAGGCACAGCACGCCTTTTTCACCCAGCATCGCGGCGATGTGGCGGGAGGTGGCGGGCTTGATGGTGGAATTATCCACGAAAATCATGCCCTCATGCGCCCCATGCAGGATGCCCTTCTCGCCCAAGGCCACCAGCTCCACATCGGGAGAATCGGGCAGGTTGGTGAACACCACGTCCACCCGGGCTGCCACCTCGGCAGGGGAGGTTGCCGGTAGTGCGCCCTCATCCGCCAGCTCGTCCACGGCGGCCTGGCTGCGGTTATGCACCACCAGCGGGAAGCCGGCTTTGAGGATATTGCGGGCCATCGACTTGCCCATCAGCCCCAGGCCAATGTAACCAATTTTCAGGGTACCAGGCATAAACCCTCCTTATTTCGAGTACATGCTGCGGATGTTCGGCACCAGGTACTCGGCGAAGGCGCGCTCCACGTTATAATCGGGCTGCCAGCTCCAGTTACGGCGGGCCGCGCTATCATCCAGGTCGGCCGGCCAGGAATCGACAATAGCCTGGCGTTTAACATCCGCTTCAAAGGTAATCTGCCCGTCAGGGAAAAACCTCAGCACCCAATCGCGGAATTCAGCAGCCGAGAGGCTGAAGCTGGTGACATTATAAACACAATGCCTGATGGAGGATTTTGGGGCATTGGTGAGCATCAGCAATGACTTGACTGCGTCGGGCATGACCATGAAGGGGATGCGCACATCTTCGCGCACGAAGCAGGCGTAGGGTTTTTTCTGGGCGGCGGCGTGCAGCATCTCGGGGCCATAGTCACTGGTGCCACCGCTCGGGACGGTGAAGGCACTGATCAAGCCCGGGAAGCGCAGGGCGCGAAAATCCAGCATCACGGGCAAATCAGCAGCTAGCTGGCGGTAATACTTGCTGTAATAAATACCCAGCTGCTCGCAATACAACTTGTTGCAACCATACATGGTGCGGGGATTGTTCCATTCCCACTCGCGCACCCTTGAGTTAGCCCTTTTAGTCTCGAGATCTGGCAAGCCATACGCGGCAATAGAACTGGGGAAGATGAACTTGACCGGTTCATTGCGCCATTCGGATTGCTCGGCAGCCAGGTTGAGCAAGCCCAGCGTGCCCTCCACATTCACCTTGTGGGCGGCTTCGGGCGAGAATTCAGCGCGCGTGGATAGCAGGGCTGCCAGGTGGTAGATGGTGTCCAGCTCGTATTCGCTAACCAGGCGGGAAAGCAGAGCTTTATCCATGATATCCCCCTGGACTGCGGTGACCAGAGGATGGATCTCATCCGGAATGGCAGCAATATCCAATGTGATAATGGGTATCTCGCTTTGTGCCGACAGGCTCTTAACCAGCGCCTGGCCGATTTCGCCAGATGCACCTGTGATGAGGATGGCTTTTCTGCGCATAACTTCTCCTTCGGGAAGCAGATTGGGATTAGAACGTTGCATTCAATCAGAATGTGCTAGAATGAACATACCAATTGTACAACAGCTTTTTTGTTAATATCAGAAATTTATAATTGATGATACTCGTTATCGATCATCCAATTTGATAACCTGAATTTCGCTCGATGAAAGCAATATTCTGCAGCATTTTATTGGTCCTTATCAGCAGCGCCTGTGCCGTTGCGCCAGCGGTTGAAGTGTTACCCACGGATACGCAGGCTGCGCCAACCGCTACCGTCACCCCCACAGTGATCTGGTTCCCACCCACTGCCACGCCTACAGCCTTCCCCACCCCAATCGTCACCCCCACAGTGGATATGCGCCCGGCGCTGGGAAATATATTGTTTGAAGATGATTTTTCAGACGCCAAGGCCTGGACAGGCGGACAATCAGCCGAAGGAAGCGTAGCCCTGGGTAAAAATGAACTCACCATTGCCATAGCAGAGACCAATGCCTACCTTTACAGTGTGCGACAAGAGCCGTCATTTTCGAACTATTACCTTGAAATCACCGCCAATATCAGCCTGTGCCGGGGCTTGGACCAATATGGCGTGCTATTCCGAGTCTCACCTGCCATGGATTATTACCGCTTCTCGCTATCGTGTGATGGGCAGGTGCGCCTGGACCGGGTCATCAACGGGCAGGCTTCCTCACCCCAGCCCTGGATGATGAGCGGCGCGGTGCCGCCCGGTGCCCCGAGTTCAGCGCGCATTGGTATTGCTGCGCAAGGTGATGCGCTGAGCTTTTTCGTTAACGGGCAGTTCCAATTCACAGCCCACGACCCCCTGCTGAGCGAGGGTGGGTTGGGGCTGTTTGCCAGGTCGGTGAACAAGATGGCGGTGACGGTTAATTTCTCACAGCTGGCCATTTACGAGATCATCCAATAAACAGGAAATTCCAACACCCCAAGCTCATGCCGAAGCGTAAGCTCACCAACAAGCTCAATGATCTATCGCCAAAGGAATGGCTGAAATTCCAGAAGTCGTGGTTCGTGCACAACCCACCGCCACGCCAGAAAGATTTGCTGCGCCACCCGGCGAAATTCCCTGAAACGCTGGCGATGGAGTTCATCAGCTTCTTCACCAGGCCAGGCGGGGTAGTGTTGGACCCCATGGCTGGCACGGGCAGCGCACTGGTGGCAGCCTTGCGCTGCGGCAGGCATTCTTACGGCGTTGAGCTCAACCCAGCCTATGCAGAGATCGCCCGCCAGGTCATCGCCAGCGAGCGACAGGCGCTGGGAGAGCAGGCCCAACCCTATCACAGCCAGCTGATCACCGGGGATGCAGCCCACATCACCACACTTGCAGCCGAGCATGCCATCCCACCCATCGACTATGTGCTCACCTCTCCGCCATATTGGGATATGCTGCACGCGCGTGGGTCGGCCACGCAAAAAAACCGGCGTAGCTCGCAGGAATTGGATGTGTTTTATTCCGATGACCCGCATGACCTGGGGAATATCACGGATTATGGGGAATTTATCACCCAGCTTGCTCACATCTATGTTAATATGCAAGCAATTCTGCAACCGCGGGCTTACCTCACCGTCATTGTGAAGAACATAAAAAAAGGCGGCAAGGTCTACCCTCTGGCGTGGGATCTTGCTCGCCTGTTGCGCGAGACCTATACGCTGAAGGACGAAAAAATATGGTGCCAGGATAACCAACGCCTGGCTCCATACGGCCTGGGCAGTGCCTGGGTCAGCAACACTTTCCACCATTACTGCTTGCAATTCAGGAACGAGCCGTAGAACATCCCGTAATTCCCTGTTATTTTTCGAGATTCAGTGTACAATTGTTCTGAATACCGATGAGTGCCCAACAGGATCTGCCCCGGATGGCGTTCATCCGGAACTCCGGACAGACCGCTCATCGAATTGGAGGAATCCCATGTATCATACAGTAATTTTAGTTGGCAATTTAGGCCGCGATCCTGAAATGCGTTATACACCCAGCGGCCAGGCGGTGACCAATTTCAACGTGGCAACCAACCGCCAGTATACCGGCAGCGATGGGCAGCTGGTGAAAGAGACCATTTGGTTCCGTGTTTCCACCTGGGGGAAAAATGCAGAGAACTGCAACCAGTTCCTTAAACGTGGCAGCAAAGTTCTGGTGGAAGGCCGCCTCGTCCCCGACGCGAACACCGGCGGCCCACGGGTTTGGAAGCGCCAGGATGGCACTCCCAGTGCCTCTTACGAGGTCAGCGCCTCAACGGTGCGTTTCCTAACCCCCCGGGGTGAAGATGAGAGCCTCGGTGCACCAGGAGGAGAGGGTCCCGGCCAGCCGAGTGAAGACGAGGACATCCCATTCTAATTTTTCGAACATTGAGGTGCAGTGAAATACCTGCACCTCAATGATTTATTCAAAGTAATTCACCTAGGAAGAATCTCATGTCAACTCCTGCTCAAAACCGTCCTGGGGCACACACCCCCCCGGCCCTGGAAGTTCCATCTGACCTGCAAACCAATTATGCCAACGTGGTCAGGATTGCCCATTCTCCATCAGAACTGGTGTTCGATTTCGCCCACCTGCTGCCAGGGGTATCACCTGCCCGCGTATGCACTCGCGTGGTGATGTCTCCCCTGGGTGCCAAACTGCTGCTTAAGGCTCTGTCGGAAAACATCTCTCGCTATGAGGCTGCCTTCGGAGAGATAAAAATTCCCGGAGAGAGCTCGCTGGCTGACCTGTTGTTCCGCCCGCCGGCTCCACCGAAAGAGTGAGCCCATGGCGCAAAAGTTGGAAGATATCGCAGACGAAATCCACCGCTCGTTCGAGGTGTGCACTGCCGAGCGTGACCGGGCCCTTACCCAGGCACGCACGCTAACCCGCCACTGTGCAAACGCCATCCGCGCCGTGCACCGCGACGAGGGTGCCCTGGCACTGCAGCACCTGGATGAGGCCCGCCAGCTGGTGCAATCCTTGCGGGATAACCTGAAAGGCCTGCCTGAATTATTCTATGCCGGCTACACCCAGGATGCTCTCAAGGAATATGCTGAGGCCGCACTGGTCTACGCCTTGATCAATGATCATGATTTTCCTGAGCCGCAAGACCTGCTGCTGGAGCCAGCCACCTACTTGCAGGGCCTGGCGGAGGCGGTGGGTGAGCTGCGCCGGCGGGTGCTGGATATGCTGCTGAAAGACAAAGCCTCAGAGGCCGGGCGATTGTTAGGAGAGATGGATGACATCTATGCCATCCTCGTCACCATGGATTATCCGGATGCCATCACGGGTGGATTGAGGCGCCTCACCGATGTGGCCAGGGGCATTATCGAGCGCACCCGCGGAGATTATACCCTCAGCCTGCGCCAGGAACGCCTGGAAGAAAGCATCCGTGAGATGGAAATCCGGCTGGACCAGTCTACCCAGGAAGAATGAAAATAATCAGGGCTTCTGAGATTGGTACCTACCAGTTTTGCCACCGCGCCTGGTGGTACCAGCAACACGGGTACGAGCCCGAAAACAAGGCGGAGCTGGCCGGGGGCAATGAGATCCACAAACACCATTCCCAGAAAGTCATGCAAAGCAGCTGCCTGCTCTGGTTGGCTTATGCCTCGCTGTTGGCGGCATTACTCTCTGCCATCATCTGGCTCATCCAGGCCAGGTTGTAGGCTGAAATCAGGAGCAGGGCAAGCCGATGCTGGGCTTATACATTGCCATCCTCCTGGCACTCATCGCAATCGTCTTATTTTTCCTTGCCGCGCGCCAACGCCGCAATGCAGGCATCCCCGGCGGCAGGATCATCTATGTAGATACAAGCCAATGGGGAAGAGTGGAGAAAGCGCTGTATGACCCAGACCTGCGCCTGACCGGAAAACCAGATTACCTGGTGAGGCAGGCTGACCAGGTCATCCCGGTCGAAGTGAAGTCACGGCGTGCTCCGCAAGTGCCCTATGATTCACATGTTTACCAGCTGGCCGCCTACTTCTTGCTGGTTGAGCATGCCTATGCCACCCGTCCTGCATACGGGATCATCCATTATGCTGATAAAAGCTTTGCAGTCGATAACACGGCAGAACTGGGCGAGGCGGTGATGGAGATTATTTCGGAAATGCAAGCACGTGACAGCCCATCCACCACCGGTCGCTCGCACCAGGATAGCCAGCGCTGCCGGAAATGTGGCTACCGGAGCATCTGTGACCAATCTCTCAGGATATAATTAGGCCATGACACCTGGAGAAAATAAAGCCGTGCATCATATCGCCATCATTGGGACACCGAATATCCCTGAGACTGAGAAGGAATCAGCGGCCATTTCTGCCTACCTGGAACAAAAAGGCATTCACACCCGCTGCGGCTTCATGTATGATGAGGCCATTTACCGGTCGGTGAGAGAGGGTGAATTTGACCTGTTGATCGTCTTGGGCGGCGATGGCACCATGCTGAGGGCTGGACATATTAGCGGGCCATCGGGAGTGCCCATCCTGGGGATCAACCTTGGCCGTTTTGGATTTCTCACCGAGGTCGCCAAAGCTGATTGGGCAATGTTTCTGCCGCGTTTGCTCGAAGGAGATTACCGGTTGGAAAAGCGCATGATGCTTGAAGCTGAGCAGTGGAAGAACGATGCCTTGCTTGGAAAATGGGAGATTTTGAATGAAATAGTCATCAGCCGGGGGCAAATTATCCACCCAATCCAGATCACCGCCAAACTGGATGGGCGATTTCTGACCACCTACGTAGCCGACGCTTTGATCGCAGCCACACCCACCGGCTCAACTGCCTATGCCCTGGCTGCTGGAGGGCCGATATTGCCTCCGGAGCTCCGTAATATCCTGCTGGTGCCCGTAGCCCCTCACCTCTCGCTCGACCGGGCGATCGTCCTGGCCGAAGGATCATCGGTGTCTATTAGTGTGAGCATGGATCACCAGGCAGTATTCAGCATTGATGGGCAGGAGCCAATCGTGCTGAGCTACGATGATCGGGTGGATGTGCATGCCTCGCCTCACGTGGTTCAATTCATCCGCTTCCAGGATCCCGGCTATTTTTACCGTAACCTGACCCCCCATATGAGCCAAAATCCATCCATGGGGAACCATCATTAAAGGTTGATTATGACTGAAGTACCAGAAAAGATGTATTGTGCCAACCATCCCAACGTCGAGACCACTCTACGTTGCAACAAATGCGAAAAACCCATCTGTGCCAGGTGCGCCGTACTGACACCCACCGGGTATCGCTGCAAGGAATGCATACGAGGCCAGCAGAAAATCTTCGATACCGCAACCTGGATGGATTATCCCCTGATCTTCCTTGTTACTGCCGTGCTGGCGTACCTGGGCAGCCTGGTTGTCATCCGCCTGGGTTTCTTTGTAATCATCCTAGCCCCCATCGCCGGTGGGGTGATCGGTGAAATCGCCCGCCTGGTCACACGCCGGCGCCGCTCAAAACGATTGTACATAACGGCAGTCATTGCCGCAGTCGCCGGCTGCCTGCCCCTGGTCTTGGGATCAGTGTTGCAGTTCAACCTGAGGGCGAGCCTGTTCGAATTGATCTGGCAGCTGGTATATGCGGTATTAATGACCTCCGCACTTTACACCCGCCTGGCGGGAATAAAAATCGGGTAAGCATGCTCAGCGAGCTTCACATCGAGAATTTTGCCATCATCAGCCAGCTGGATCTGGGTTTCCATCCAGGCCTGAACATCTTCACCGGTGAGACTGGCGCTGGCAAGTCCATCATTATCGATGCTGTGGAAGCCATCCTGGGAAGCCGGTCTGAGGCAACCATGGTGCGCAAGGGAGCTGAGCGAGCTTTGATAGAGGCCATCTTCAGCATTCCGCATGAGATGAGCCAACCGGTGAGGCAAATCCTGGAACGTGAAGCGTTGCAAGATGAGGACGGCACGCTTACCCTTGGGCGGGAGATCCGTAACAATGGGCGCAGCATAGCACGGGTGAACGGCAGGAGCGTGAGCATGCACCTGCTTGGTGAGCTCAGTGATTACCTGGTGGATGTGCATGGGCAATCGGAGCATCTATCCCTGCTGCATGTTCGCCAGCACCTGGGCTTGCTGGATAGCTACGCTCACCTCGAGCAGCAGCTGGCTGAATACCAGTCCAAGTACCATCAGCTGGTGGTGGTTCGAAAGCAGCTGGCTGAGTTGCGCATTGTAGAAAGCGAAGCTGCCAGGCAAATCGACATCCTCAGGTTTCAAATCGATGAGATAGAGGCAGCTCACTTGCAGGATGGCGAAGAAGAAGGGCTGCGTGCCGAGCGCACCCGCCTGTCGAACGCCGAGAACATTTCAACCACTGTCCAGGAAGCCATCCAGATCCTCGATGAAGGCACGCTTGAATCACCCGGAGTGTCTGACCTGGTGGGAAAGGTGACCGTTCTGCTGAATACCCTGGCTCGGCTAGACCCGCAGCAGGCAAAGCTCAGCCAGCGCACCCAATCGGCTTTGGACGAACTGAGCGACCTGGCTGCCAGCTTGCGCGATTACCTGGAAAGCGTGGAGTTCAACCCGAAACGCCTCGACCAGGTGGAAATACGCCTGAACCTGATCCAGAATCTAAAACGCAAGTACGGGCAAAGCATCACCGCTGTTTTGGAATTTGCCGGTCAGGCTCGCAAAAAGCTGGATTCAATCACCCACGCTTCAGAGCGTATCTCTGAGTTGGAAGGGGAAGAGCAGCAGCTGCTGAAACAACTGGGTGAAATTGGAGAGCTGCTGAGCGCGAACAGACACGCTGCCGCAGCCAGGTTGGAACAGGCCCTCGAAGCTGAGTTGAAAGACCTCAGCATGATGGGAGCGAAGTTCAAGGTAAATTTCGCCCAGCGCCTGTCTGAAGAAGGAGCTCCCTTGGGAGATGGGCGCCGGGTGGCATTTGATGCGACGGGATTGGAGCGCGTGGAGTTTTTGGTCGCTCCAAACCCGGGTGAGGGATTAAAACCGCTGGTAAAAATCGCATCAGGTGGTGAGACCTCGCGATTAATGCTGGCCATCAAGAATGTGCTGGCCCAGGCAGATCTTATCCCCACGCTGATTTTTGACGAGATCGACCAGGGTATTGGGGGTCGAGTGGGCTCGGTGGTCGGGCGAAAACTATGGCAGCTAGCCCGCAGCCACCAGGTACTATGTGTGACGCACTTGCCCCAGCTGGCTGCCTATGGCGACCAGCACCTGCGTGTGCTCAAGCAAGTCACCCATGGCCGGACCGAAACCCTGGTGGATGTGGTGCAGGGCGAGGCACGCCTGGTCGAGCTGGCCCAAATGATGGGTGAGCTCAGCGATGGCACACGCCAATCTGCCAGGGAGCTGCTGCAAGCAGTTGACCAGGCAGTCAACCAGTAAAATAAAAACCTTCCGAACCCGGCTGATCATTCTAAAGATCGGCCCATCATAAGCGCTCACGAGCACCAACATGCTCAAAGTGTTACAAATCATCAAGTTTAGACGCCAGCACCGTGTAAAAGAGCTGAGCAGCCTCTGGGTGAAGCTTGGGGTAATCAGCGCGCTTGGGGCTACCCTGGTGATTGTGGTCATCACGGCCGGTGTAGCCTGGTTTTATTTAGGCATGGTGAAGGACCTACCGGATGCTGGCGAGCTGCCTGCCCTGGTGGAGCCACCGGATGGCGACCTTTTCTATCCAACCCGCCTCTACGACCGCTCTGGCGAGCACGCCATCCTGACCCTTGAAAACCCTGCCGCAACCGGCAAGCAGTATATCACCATCGGGCAAGCCGGCCAGCAACCGCGCAGCCAGGCAATCCAGTACCTGGTAGACGCCACGATCACGAAACTGGACCACGGCTTCTGGCGGCACGGCGGGTACTCGCTGGCTGGCATTATGGATGGCGCCCACCCTACGTTAGCCCAAAAGCTGGTTTCAGAGCTGTTACTGGCAGATGAACCGCCTTCACTCAAGCGTAACCTGCGCGAGCGATGGCTGGCGGCAGCGCTCACCGCCAGGTATGGGCGTGAAAAAGTGCTGGAGTGGTATATCAACACGGCAAAGTATGGGGAGTTCATTTACGGTGTGGATGCTGCAGCTCATGCATACTTCGGGAAATCAGCCAATGACCTCACACTGGCCGAAGCTGCCATGATAACAGCCCTGGTTGAAACCCCCGAAATTAAGCTTGATTCTGGCTTCCAGTCTCTCAAACAGGAGCAGGAATTGATCATCCAGCATTTGTTGGTGGATGGGCGCATCAGCGCACAGGAAACCCAGGCTGCATTGCAGGAAGCCACCCACTTCCAGGCGCCCCTGCAAACTCATGCCCTGGCGCCGGCATTCACCCAACTCGTCCTTGCCCGGCTTGAATCACAAGGGCTGCTGGCAAAGTTGAGCCGGGGCGGTTATAAGGTGGTCACCAGCCTCGATTACGATTTACAGGTGCAGGCCTTGTGTGCTACCCGGGCTCAGCTCGCCCTCAGCCAGGGGGTCGAGGAGCCCGTAAATACAATTGAGGGCAATGCCTGCCAGGCAGATGAATTGCTGCCTGTATTGCAAAAAGGAGCAGGTAGCCTGCTTGGGGACCTGGTTGCCGAAGTGGTGATTATTGATCCTCAAACCGGCCATGTGGTGGCATTCACCGGCGGGGAGGGGATCGGACTACAATCGGCGGTACCCGACGAGCATCCTGCCGGTGCTATCCTCTCACCTTTGATGTATCTGGCAGCATTTACCCGCGGTTTCAGCCCGGCGAGCCTGCTATGGGATATACCTTCAGACGGGCAATCCTCGCTAGCGATGATTCCGCAAACTTCCTTCCATGGGCCGGTAAGCTTGCGTGAGGCATTCTCCCTCGATTACCCGGGTGCAGCAACCCAGGTCATCGACCAGGTTGGCCTGGACACGATCCTGCTGACCGAACAGCAATTTGGGATAGCGATGCCTGATATACCTGGCGAATTAACGGCTGGCTTGCAGAGCTTATATTCGCAACCTGTTTCATTACTTCGAGCGACTGGGTCTTATGCTGTGCTGGCCAATCAGGGGATCATGGCCGGTGATTCAGCACAGGAGTACCCTTACCCTGGCGAGATGCCTGCACTTGCTCCCACAGTGATCTTAGAGATCAGCAGCCTGGGTGGGCAGGTAGTATCCGATAAAGAGGCTTTTCGATCCATACCTGTGGTAAGCTCGCAAATCGCCTACCTCACCACCCATGTGCTGAGTGATGAAAGCTTTCGCCAATCCATGATAGTTGAACCCGGCACCCTGGATATTGGGCAGCCCGTGGCAGTAAAAACCAGCCTGGCTGGCGATGCAAAAGCTGCCTGGGTGGTTGGCTACACCCCTCAGCTGAGTGTGGGGGTATGGTTGGGCTACACGCTGCGGGATAGCGGCGGCATTTCAGCGCAGGTGGCAGCCGGATTATGGAAAGCCATCCTGCAGTATGCATCGAAGGATATGCCAATCCAGGATTTCTCCATCCCCGACGGGATCAGCACGCTAAAAGTATGTGAGCCCTCTGGTATGCTGGAAACGCCTTTATGCCCGAATGTGGTTCCCGAAGTGTTCCTGGTCGGGAACGAACCCACACGGGAAGATGACCTATACCGGAAATTTTTCATCGACCGTGAGACAGGCCTGCTGGCAACCATCTTTACACCGCCAGGCAAGGTGGATGAGCAGGTTTTCCTGATGGTTCCACCACAAGCGGTAGATTGGGCTAAACAAGCCGATGTGCCTTCTCCTCCTGCTCAATATGACTCCATCGATGAGCTTCCACCGCTGATTACCAGCACACAGTTTACCGATCCGCACATGTTCGATGATATTGGTGGAAAGGTGGTTTTCACGGGCGTGGCTGCAGGTGAAGGATTCTCGTATTATCGACTTCAAGTTGGCAAAGGATTGAACCCCCAAGAATGGCTGCAGCTCGGAGAGGATGTTGATACTCCCGTGGAAGGCGGGAAGCTGGGTGAGTGGGATACCAGCGGATTGCATGGTGTATATATCGCCCAGCTGATGGTGGTGAGGCAAGATCGGCGTGTCGATCGAGCCCTCCTGCAGGTGCGAATCGATAATACACCTCCTCAGGTGCAAATCCTGGGCCCCAGGGAAGGCGAGCAGGCTGCATTCATCCAGGATCAAAAGGTGATGTTGAATATCCAGGCTACTGATGACCTGGGTGTGCAGCGTGTGGAATTGTATGTGGACGGCAAGCTGGTATCGACTCTCCTTAAACCTCCCTATACCACCCTGTGGAAGGCTGCACCAGGCTCACACGATTTCGAGGTGACTGTGTATGACGCAGCCGGCAACCAGGCTTCGGCCGGCAGCGCGTTTCAGGTATCAAGCCATTAAGTCAAAAGGCCAGGCTCAACACCTGGCCTTGATCATAAATCACACTTATTTAGAACCAAACTACAAAGGTACCCCAAATCTGGTCGATGATCCAGGTATCGGTATAGTATATTGTGGCCTCCACCAGGATGATCTTTGACTGGGGGTCGACGATATCCACTGCGCTGAGCACATAGGTTTCATAGTCGCTGGATCCCCCGCAGTTGTTGAAGATATCATATTTACCGCGATAAACGCTATCGTTATACTCGTAACGGCCGACCCAGGTGCAATCATCAATATAAAAATCTTTGTAATAATCCAGGAATTCCACATATCCACCGATTTGGGCGAAGGTATCTGACGCGCCAAAGAACATGCCCTCTACATCATAATAATTGCTGAAATCCGAGAGATTGGGGGCAGCGGAAAGCGCAATCCCTATGGCTTCATTGTCGTCTCCAAAAGTCCAGGAGGAGCCGTTTACATCAGTCCAATAATCTGGCACATCGACAGAAAGGTAGCCACTGTCATCCCAGCAAGTTATAAAACCTTCCGTATCACTAGTTTCGCAGTTCGCTGGTATGTTGCCGGCTGTTCCTGGTTCCGTCGGTTCTGCCACTGCAGGCTCCGGGGTGGGTTGTGTTCCGGAGTAGGACACTGCTAAGGCGCGTCCGTTAAGCTGACCATCCAGGATTTCCTGGGTTTGCCAGCGCAACACTTCGATCGCCAGGGTATCGCCGGGATTATGGGTGCGCAGGATATCACAGTAATCATTCAAAGTACCATCTGTGGCCAGGGAGAGATTCTCCATGGAAAGCATGATGTCTCCGGGTTTGATGCCCGACTTATCAGCGGGAGAGCCAGATTTAATCGAGCTGACCCAGATGCCGGTGATTGAGCCATCATCTGAGGCGACCGCTTCGCCATTGATGCCGATGGAATCCACATCTTTCCCAGCCTTCAGCTGATCGATCACCGGGAGGGCGGTTCCACGGTTGATGGCGTAATATTGGTTGGTGGAGCTTGCCCCGGCATAATTGACCCCCACCACTTTGGCATCAGGATCCACCAGCGGGCCACCCGAGTTGCCGGGATTGATGGTTGATGTATGCTCAATGACCGAATCCACCGAAGCCCAGCCGGTTTCGCCACCGGCTTTCTCCTTAGAGATGATACCCTTGGTCAGGGTGAATTCTGGGTCACCCAGCGGGTAGCCCGCAGCGTAAACTTCCAGGCCCACGTTAGCTGTACCATCGTACCATTCAAGGTATGGAAATCCGTCACCCTCGATATCGATGACTGCCAGATCAGAACACTCTGATACCCCCAGGATTTTTGCATTGTAGGTTTTGGATGTGTCACCTCCAACCCACACCTTCAGCAATGCTGCTCCGGTCACCACGTGGTTGTTGGTGATGGCAATCCCCGAGGGATCGATGATAAAACCCGAGCCAAGCCCAGCCTGGTTAGCCATATAGCCGAATTGCGGGTCGATGAATGTACCCTGGGCTTCAATCTGGATGGTGGCTTTCTTTAGATCAGAAAGCTGGGTAACAAGGCCAGTTGGTACGGGTGTATCCGTGGGTGCTGAGGTCTCTGTTGGCGCGACTGGCGCGGGTGTGTTGGTAGCAGCTGCCTGGGTAGCCACAGGGGTGCCTCCTCCGCATGCGATACAGGTGAGCAGGATAATCGTGCTTAGCAGAAAAATTGGTTTTATCCTTTTTCCAAGCATATGCTTCTCCTCTGTTTATATTTATTTATGAATGGCTATAAATGGATTGTTACCTGCTTAATGTAGAGTGTACCATATCTTTAGAAATATTTATCTAGAATCTCTTTGGTTGACAAAAATGCAAGGGGAGGCAAGTGATTCATTGAAAAAAATCCTGCCTGAGTGACATCATCTGCCGCTTTAATTTCCCCCGACCTGATATTTCCACGGTACACGATCAAGATACTGGCCCCATGGGGATGCTCCTGGCTGTACAGCACGTCCAGCAGGATCACTTCGTCGATGGAAAGCCCGATTTCCTCCAGGCATTCGCGTTTTACAGCTTCAATAGGGTCTTCGCCTGCATCCACAAATCCACTGGGCATGGTCCAACGGCCTTTTTGAGGATGGTAACGGCGTTGTACGAGCAATACCTTGTCATTCTTCTTGATCAGGACGGCCACAGCCACTTTGGGATCGGGAAAATAGACCCATCTGCAAGCCGGGCAGGTGGGCCTCGGCTTGCCGGTATGAAGTTGTTCTGTGAGGGCAGTTCCGCAGCGGGGGCAAAAACGAATTGGACCTTCTATCATCACCGTGCCCAGATACGCAATATGATGGCCACGACCCCCGCAATGACGGCGATCACCGCCAGGCTGATCTCGATACTGAGCAACAGGTAGCTGAGGAATGAGACATCCGATGTATTTCGTGAAGCCGCAGATTGGTCCTGCACCGAGCTGCTTGCATTGCTCGCACCCTGTGCTGCGCCTGGTGAGGGCGCTTGCGTCGCTGATTCGCTCCCAAAATCGGGGGCGAGCTTCAACGAGGCTTCAGGGGTATGCGAAGGAACGGGCGTTGGGGATGTAGTGGGTATAGGACTGGGGCTGGGCGTCTCAGTGGGGCTGGGCGTCGCGGTGGGGGTAGGCGTCTCTGTAGGTGTCAGGGTTACCGTGATGGTTGGCGAAGCTGTTATGGTGGGTGTGGGCGTGCTGCTGGAGAGGATGCCTTGCAGGGATTGCGAAACTTCGCCTGTAGGCGTGAGGCAGTTTGCCAGGTCCGCTGCTGAGGGGTAACCTTCACCTCTCAGATATGCTTCACAAGCCTGCTGGGTAGTAACAATCCGTTCTTTTCCCCCGGTTAATCCATTTTCAGGTGTGGCGGTGGGCAGATAGGCGTAAATATGGATCGTTGTGGGTGTTGGCGCAGCAGTTTCGCCAGGTGGTGTCTGGCTGGCTAAATTTTCACTGGCGCTAGGCGGTGTCGTATCTGAACCAGGCGCTGCCAGCATGACCGATGGGGCTTCTAAAGTTGGAGTGACCACTTTTGGCATGCTGCGCTCAGTCTCACTCTGTAATACCTGGGTTGTTGGTTGGCTTTGAGGCGCAGGCGCCATGGCCACCGGCCCGGCATCTGAAAATAGCGTGCTGCCGAAGATTACCAAAATCAGGATGATGCTCGCGATCGCCGATATGACCCCGAATATGGGAGCCAGCCTGAGACTGGATTTGGCACGAACGGGCTCAACTTTAATAAAGTAATTATGGGGAGCCTTCAATTTTGGCAAGTTACGAAGTAAGGTTCGTGTTTTGCCGATCTCCTGCAGCTCTTTGCGCAGCGCTGGTTCCGCTTTCAGGCGAATCTCGAATTGCTCACGGTCCTTCGCGCTTAGCTGGTTATCCAGGTAGGCTGAGATTAGCTCATAGTCACGTGTGGTAAACTGGTTATTCATCTTCTACCCTTATTCCAGACGAAATCCAGCGGGCAAAAGTTCCGCAAATGTATTCAAACAATTTCTCAGTCGTAAACGCGCGCGGGCCAGGCGACTTTTAATCGTCCCGATGGGTTTACCCATGATTTGAGCTGCTTCCATGTAATCCATCCCTTGCACATCCACCATCACCACTGCAAGTCTGAATTCATCGGGAAGGTTATTCAAACAACGCTGGATGGCTTTTTGCAGTTCCATCCGTTCCACCTGCTCCTCAGGCAGGTCAACTGGATCTTCCATCCAGTGGGCCGATTCAACCTCTTCACCGGCGTCATCCAGGGGCTCCAATGGTATCGTAGGGCGACGTTTACGGCGGCGCAGCTCATCGTAGCAAGCATTGGTCACAATGCGCAACAACCAGGCTTTAAAAGAACCTCCCCTGAAAGACTTCAGGTGATTGTAGGCGGAGATGAATGTATTCTGTGTGGCATCATCGGCTGATTCCTGCTCTCCGATCATCCGGAATGCATGGCTGTACACCATATCCTGGTACGCTAAAACCAGACGGTTAAATGAATCAATATCTCCATCCCTAGCTGCCTGGATCAATGCAATCTCATCCACAATTCTATTGTAACGCATATTATTGGCGTACACCATTGCTCACTAGAGAGTTGAGGTTTACAATCCAATCGACGAGGTAGCCGATGAAGGAACCCAAGAACAGCATATTGGCTTCGTGTGCCACAATCCTGATCGTTGCGGGTATTCTTATATTAATGCTATTCATTGTTGGTGCGGGGATATTATTGTTCAACCTACCTGCTGGTTCATAACACCATGTCCATCGATCGAGCCCGCGTCCAGGCTATATGCTTCGATGTCGACGGCACATTGAGTGATACCGATGACCAGTTTGTAGTTAAACTGACCAGGTTGTTGTCGCCGGTGCACAAGATTTATCATCGATTTGATGCTCGCCGGGTTGCCCGCAGGCTGGTCATGCTCACGGAGGGGCCTGGGAATTGGACTTATGGACTGGCAGACCGCCTTGGGCTGGATGGGAAGATGGTTGCCATGGGCGACCAGTTATACGGGCTGGGCATTGGAAGGTCGCCAGCACCCTTCCAATTAATTCGGGGAACTGCGGAAATGCTGGCAGCCCTTCACCAACATTACCCGCTCAGCATTATCAGCATTCGTGGGCACAGGACCACCTATCAATTCCTGCAGCAATTTAAATTGACGAATTATTTCAGTGTAGTTGCCACGGGTCAAACCTGCCGGCATACCAAGCCTTATCCTGATCCAATCCAATGGGTGGCAACCAGCCTGGGAATACCCGCTGCTGGATGCCTGATGGTGGGTGATACGGTGCCGGATATCCAGAGCGGCAAGCGCGCCGGTGCGCAAACAGTGGGCGTGTTATGTGGTTTTGGAGAAAGGCACGAGCTTGAAAATGCCGGGGCAGACCTGATTCTGAATAATACAGTCGAGCTGGCAGATATTTTATTGGATCAATCCTGATTTTGGTTATTAAACGTAATAAGGCTGTGATTGGTTGTTACTTACCATGTAAGATCATGGAAGGACACACATTCATCGTCAATGGCTTAGGCCCTTATTGAGATTAATCGATGCGCATCGGTGGAGTATTACTGCTCCCCTATATCCCGCTTTTTGGGGTCTTGTGATAATCGTTTTTCGAGATTGGGGGAGCCTGGAAGGGGGTTGGGAGTGAAGTGGTGAGTAATGCCACTCCGCTGAATCGGATGATATCCTGAAGGTCTATAATCCCTTTTTATCCTGGGCTTGCAGCTCGGTTAACATATGCTGGTACATCGTAGGATTGGGAGGCGTAAGTGCCAATATCGCCAGCAAGGTCTCGATGGCAGCCTGGCGGTTACCCGCTTGCAGGTACATATCCTTAGAAATCTCCATCTGGCTGATGGCTTCATCTTTGCGTCCCAGCAGGCGATAGATATCGGCTAACCGGCGGTATAGAGCTGGTTGGGCTTGATTTTCAATGATTTTTTGGTTGACATAATCCAATGCTTCGCTGCTCCGCTGGACATTGATCAGGTGATTCAGGTAGTTATCAAGCTCAGTCATCGCCTGGTTCTCCTGTCCTAAGCGCAGGTTGAGATCGAAAAGCATATCGCGAGCCTTGCCATCATCCGGCTCGATGGTGCGAATTTGCTCGTACACCCTGATCGCACTGCGCCAATCGAGGCTTTGCATATCAATGTCTGCCATGCGGTGTAACAACTTCACCTTGGCTTGCCGGTCTATATTGACTTGCTGAGCAAATCGGAAGGCACGCGTGTAAGTTTTGCGCGCCATGGCAAGGTCTGCCAGGTTGTAATAGGATTCTGATAGCCTGATATACTCCTGCAGCGTCTCTTGAGATTTGCCACTTTCGGTGAGAAGATCAATCATTTCATTGCGCGCCTCCATGTCCACTGGGTTTAGCTCGCATACCCGGCGCAGCAGGCTGATGGCGCGGTTTGATTCTCCGCGTACTTTATAATCCCTGGCAACGATGGAATATTTAAGCACCGCTTCAGGAATCTGGTTCTCCTGCGCAAGCAAGTCACCAATGCAGATGTGTAAAGGTAGGTAATTGGGGGCAAATTTCAGAGCGTGGAAAGCCTCTTCCATGGCGGCAGGCAGGTGATTTTCACGTGCCAGCTGGTTTATCTTGGCCAGTGATTCCACCAATAAGGCACTGGTTGCTTCAGTAAGCATCTCAGCCAGCGGCACAGGTGGTGAGCCAGGTGCCGGCAGGGGTAGCTGCTGGCGGGCATGTTGGGTTTGCAGCTTCCAATCGGGGCGAATCAGCATTTTGCTGATATTTTCGCAGATCCGTTTTTGGATTTTTCCATCAGATTGTTGGGCAAATGCTTCTATCAGCGGGTCATATAACTGCTTCAGTTCTTCCGATTGGTCAGCCGCCACGCTTTCGGAATCGGCGATCCGTAGGGCTTGCAGGTATTCAATCGAAGCATCTTTCACCTGTTCCATTTTGTACAAGTTCAATGCCGATAGCAGCCTCGCTCCCATGCCGAAAAGCTCGTGATGAACGGTCTTTTTCAGGTTGTTTACCGCGCTTTCCAGCTGGTCATTCTTTGACTGCAAGAAGCCTAAGATGTAATAGGCAGCTGAATTTTCCAACCCACTCATCATGGCACGTTGCAGCTCATCCGCAGCAGCCCGGTCATCACCATTAGATTGCAAATCGATTGCCTGGCTCAGATGCGTGACCATCTTGGATTGGTCGAAACCTTGTTCTTCGGCATTAAGCGATACCGCGGTGGTTACACCCGGAATCCTGCCTGAATGGTTATCTTGGATCTCCTCTTGTTCGAACAATAATTCGGCGAGCATGGTCAGCGCTTTTTGTTTCGCATCCTGAATGGGATCAATGCGAGGGTGATCTGCTTGCTCTGCCTGCACTGTTTCTTCCTGCCGTACTTTCGACATGATCAGGGGAGCTGTCGCACCTGGTGGTCGGGAGGGCGGTGGAAGCATCTTGCCATTGAGCACCATGGATAATGCCATGCTGGCTTCCTTGCTGTTTGGCACAACTTCCAGGGCATGTTTGATCGTCTGGACAGCCTTGGGCATATTGCCCTGGCTTTGCATCAGGCTGGCAATGGCAAGGTATTCGATCATGGCATTTGAAGTGCGGCCCAAGCGCTCATAGACCAGCGCCAGGCGCATATGGGCAGCCAGGTGCTGGGGATTTAAGGCCACCACGTGCGTCCAATTGGAGAGCGCTTTCTCGATATCCCTGTTGCGGGCGTACAGCTCGGCCACGCCCATATAAGCGTTGGCAGCTTTGTTCAGGTCACCAAGATGCTCCTGGATTTCACCTACTTTCAGCAGCGGCACCGGATCGTCGGGAGAAATTTGCGCAGCACGTGAGTAGTACTGCAGGGACTCATGGAACATTTGTAGCTCGTAGAGTGCCAACGCCAGGCTGGTGAGAGCGTTGTAATTCTGCGGAAATTCCTGGAGGGCATGGCGATAGAACTTGGCAGCCGTATTCCAGTCTTGATCCCAAGCCGCAGAATGGCCCTGGTTCATCGCATTTTGGAACGCTTGTTGGTCACCACTCATATCGATTTCTCACTCCTCCAGCACGGATAAATCTCCCCAATTATGCCCGTAACGAGCTTCAGTCTTCAGGGGAATATCTAAATTATAGGCATTTTCCATCATTGTGCGTACAATTTGAGCAGTCTTTTTCAAATCCTTTTCAGGGCATTCCAGCACCAGCTCATCATGGACTTGCAGCAGCATTCGACCCCGCGAGGCATTTTCCTTGAGCGCCTGTGCAACCCGGTTCATGGCAATTTTCATGATATCGGCAGCAGTACCCTGGATGGGTGCATTGATGGCTTCCCGCTCTTCACGGGCGCGCGTCGCCGGGTTACCACCCGATTTCAAACCCGGGAAATAACGTCGCCTGCCGAGAAGGGTTTCCACGTAACCCTGACGGGCAGCCAGCCGGCGCATATTGTCGAGATAAGCCTTCACCCCGGGGAATTGCTTGTAATATGCTTCGACGAAATCCTCGGCTTCTGCCAGGGTCAAGTCACTGCTGCGAGTCAGGCCATAGGGGCTCATTCCGTAGAGCAAGCCGAAGTTAATCGCTTTGGCATTACGCCGCTCTTCCTTGGTAACCATATCGAGGGGCTTGCCCAGGATGGCCGCGGCTGTGGCGGTATGGATATCCTGCCCGGCGCGGAATGCAGCCAGCATCGCCTGGTCGTTTGACATATGGGCTGCAATGCGTAACTCCACCTGTGAATAATCCACCGATAGCAAGCTGAACCCTGGAGAAGCAATAAATGCATGCCGTACCTGCCTGCCCAGTTCGGTGCGGATGGGGATATTCTGCAGGTTCGGGTTGGAGGAAGCAATCCGACCCGTTACCGCGCCGGCCTGGTTGTAGGAAGTATGAATGCGGCCCGTGGCAGGGTTTACCTGTTCGGGCAGGGCATCCAGGTAGGTGGATTTCAGCTTGGAAAGCTCGCGGTATTCAAGCAGCAGGTCGATGATCGGGTGTTTACCTTTCAACGATTCCAATACTTCGGCGGAAGTGGAGTAATTACCGCTTTCAGTGCGGCGCGTTCTATCTGGAGGCGCCAGGTTCAAACGGTTGAAGATGGCGTTGGAAAGTTGTTGGGTGGAATTGATGTTGAACTGCATGCCAACCTGCTCGAATACTTCATTCTCCAGCGCGTCCATGCGTTCTTGCAGCTCGCCTGCCATTTGCTTGAGGAAGTCGATATCCAGGGATATCCCGTTCATCTCCATGTCGGCGATCACGGACACTAATGGCATCTCGATCTCTTCGAACAGCTTTAGCGCGGAGTTTTCTCTGAGCTCACCTTCAAGGTCCGGCAGAAGGCGCTGAACGGCAATGGCATCCATGGCAGCATATGGAGCGGCCTTTTCGATTGGCACCTGGTCCATGGTGATTTGTTTCCTGCCAGTGCCAATCAGTTCTGTGATCTCTGTCATGCGCAGATCGAGGCGCACCCAAGCCAGGTTCTTCAATCCCAGGTTATGCGATGTGGGATTGGTCAGCCATTCGGCGATCATGCTGTCGAAAGTCAGCGGCGCAGCGCGCAAGCCATGGCGGGCTAGCATTACAAAATCATATTTGAGGTTATGCCCTGCTTTCTTGATATGAGGGTCGGTCAGCGGCTTCTGCAATGCCTGGATGACTTTTTCCAAAGGTAGCTGCCTGCCCAGCCCGGGTGCATGGCCCACGGGGATATACCAGCCCTCATTTCCATCGACTGCCATGGATATGCCCACCAGGTTGGCTTGCATCTGGTCGGTGGAGGTGGTTTCGGTGTCAAAAGATATCATACCTGCCGAGCTCAACCGCTTTGATAGCTGCTGCAGCCCGGGTTCGTCGTTGACCACGTGAACAATGATATCCCCAGCCTGCTCGAGCGCTCGGGATGTGGTTGCTTCGCTCTTAAATAAGGATAGCTGTTCCTGCTTTCTGGGGACGGCTTTTCCCAACGAAGGATATAAGGCGGTCAGGCGACCCAGTAACGAACGGAATTCCAGCTCGCGGAATAATGCTTCTACATGGGCGGGCTCGAACTTCTCAGTACGTGCCTCGTCCAGGTCCAGCGCCACCTCCAGGTCCGTTACGATGGTAGCCAGCTTCTTACTTAAATAAGCCTTCTCCTTATCTGCTTCCAGCTTCTTGCGGATGCTGTCGGATATCTCTTCTAAATGAGCGTATACCCCGTCCAGGGTGCCATATTTTTCCAATAGGATGGCCGCTGTTTTCTCACCTACACCAGCGACACCAGGGATATTATCTGATTTATCCCCCACCAGGGCTTTAAAATCGATAACCTGCTCGGGTTTCACTCCAAATAGCGCCACCACATCCTTGGCAAAGTAATCTTTCGCATCAGCAAGGGTTTTACCCGGCAGGTTAACCAGGATGCGCTCGTTAACCAGCTGCAGCAGATCGCGATCTCCGGTGATGATCTTGACGCCGTATCCTTCGTCAGCCAGGTGGTGGGCCAGGCTTCCCAGGATATCGTCCGCTTCGTATCCCTGCATTTCGAGGCGGGGGATATTGAAAGCATCCACGATCTGGCGGATGCGTTCCATCTGTGGCACCAGGTCTTCGGGCATCTTGGCGCGCGTGGCTTTATACTCCGCGAATAGCTTATCCCGAAAAGTCTTGCCGGTATCGAAGGTCACTGCAAGGTAGTCAGGGTGCTCCTGCTCGAGCAAGCGTAGCAGGATGGAGGTGAAACCGAACACGCCGGCTGTAGGTTCGCCGCCGTGCGTTGTAAAGGCTGTGGAGCTACCCCGGGTTAGTGCATAATATGCCCGGTAAGCCAGGGCATGTCCATCGAGTAAATAGATGACAGGAGGCATTCTATTAACCGCTCGATCTGTGAACCTTCCACGCTCGTTTAGGATTCAGATGCATAGCAGTGGGCGTGGTGGAATATTCTTGCCTGCTAAGAATGTACAGGATGGTTGCCAGTGATGTTCATCCATTCCGGTCTTCGTTCTTGCATCCATCAAGATATCAGTTTATCACGCCATAAGCGCTCAGGCAAGGAATATTGACAAGGCAGGCTATACATGATAATGTTGTCCGAGATGGAAAGGCTGGCTCGACTTTTCCGTTTGGCTTGGGCGTTAATTTTCCTGTCTGCAATTTTCCTCGTGACGGGATTTGTACGCGCCGCAGATGTGCCGGGGGCTGAAATCGGGCGAAAAGCAACCCTCGTGGTGTCTTACACGCGTTATGAGTGGTGGTTAATGCGCTGGTCGGATAATAGCCTGCAATGCCAGGTGTATGTGGATCACGAAGGCTGGCCCACACCTGATGACGTGTTCACAGATTGTGGCGGTACCATCTACAGCCAGTGGATCAATACCCAGGCATGCTCAGGATTAGGTGAGGGAGACATTCCGCCTTCTGGATGCCCTGGACTATACCTGTATTTTATCGGCAGCTCGCCGGCCGAGAAAGATATCGAAGTCGATCTCCCCGCTGCTAAAGTTAACGTCTCTCTGAGTGGCTGCACACCGACACCTCCTGAAAACCTGTGCCCAACCATTCCAAGCCTCCATTTCGCAGGCGAGGAACCTCTACCCAATGAGCAAATTATCGCCATTCACGTAAAAATGGGGGAGACTGAAACCTCATGCGAAGGAGATAACTGTGATGTGCCCATGAGGCCCACCAGCATCGATGGCCAGCTGGTGGAATTCTGGGCAGATTCCAGCTTCGGAGATTCAAGCGCTGTTTTCACTGCCATGGTACGAGTTATTGAGACTGGAGTTGCAACGACCCCAACGAGTGGGGGTTGGTATGTGGATGTGATCTCCAGCCAGTGGACAGGAAACGAGCTGGCTACCTGCTCGCAGGTGTGGCAGGCATTCCCGCCCATCGGCGGCGTGCCCGAATGGTTATCCACCCCGGAAGATGTGGCTTTCCTGGCCACTGAAGAGCCCTATTCTTACCTGGCAGGCCGCTTGATCGCATCAGGCGCGGTGAATGCTTCCAGCTGCCCGGGAGGCGGCTTGCTATCCAATGGTTATGCTGATAATTGTGGCCTGGAGCTGGCCATGCCCGAAGTATTCATCTGGCAAAACCAGTTCGATGGTCAGATACTGCAGGTAGCGAACGACATCAAAGTACCTGCCCAATTGTTGAAAAATATCTTTGCCCAAGAGAGTCAATTCTGGCCGGGCGTATTCAGGCAACCGTTGGAATTCGGCCTGGGGCAGATCACCGACAACGGTGCAGATGCCCTGTTGTTGTGGAATTCCTCTTTTTACGATCAATTTTGCCCATTGGTGCTCACTGCCGAGCAGTGCTCAGTGGGTTACCTCAAGCTTGATGCAGAGTACCAGGCTATCCTGCGGGGTGCGCTTGCTTCCAGCATCAACGCTGATTGCTCGACCTGTGAGTTTGGCATCGATCTGATCAGCGTGGATACCAGCATTGATCTGGTTGCGAATACCCTGCTAGCCGATTGTGACCAGGTGGCGCAGATTATGTATAATGCCACCGGTCAGATCGCCGGGCAGGTTGCTTCTTATGAAGACCTTTGGAAGTTCACCATCGCGGATTATCATGTTGGCCCGGGGTGCCTCTCGTATGCCATGTACACCACCTGGGCTGCTCGCCAACCAATGACCTGGGAAAACATTTCTGCTCATCTCACCGACGCCTGTGAAACGGTGATCCCTTATGTCACCCAGGTAACTTCATCCCCCTGATTGTTTTATTTAATTCGCCCAACAACAGAAGGATCTATTTCTTCAGCAATAAGCGTGCCAGCTTCAAGAATTCGTCCCATTCTTCGGTAAAAAAGTGAACCGTGATGTTATTCAGCTCGAGATGGTAAGTCGTCTCTCCGTCTGGTTCGTCGGCTTTCCATGCCTGGAAATGCATGTTATCGGTCTCTGCCAGCACCTGTGTATTGAAATCCATGTCATGATCAGTCATAGGTAGTCCCTTTCAAGTTAATTTCTATATCCGCCAGGCGGGCAAATGGTAATTCACCAGTTCAGGGCAGCACGTACCAGGGATTGATAAACCCGCCCATGTACCGCACCTCGAAGTGCAGATGGGGTCCGGTGGAGTTACCCGTGCTCCCCATGGCGCCGATATAGGTGCCCGAGTAGACGCTCTGGCCACAATAGGCACTTACTGAGCTGAGATGGGCATACAGGGTCTGGTAGCCATTACCGTGGTCGATCATCACCATGATGCCATATCCACCGTTCGCCCAGCCTGCGAACACCACCACGCCGGCATCGGCAGCGAATATACCATCGCCTGCTGAGCCTGCAATGTCAATACCCAGATGGCCTGACCAATAATCATTCCCCGAGAGATAGTGCGCCGCCGTCGGCCATGAAAATGCTCCTGTGCCATAGGCACCTGAGTAGTTGCCTTCACATGCTCCCGGCCCAAGCACTGACTTTAACACCCCTGAATTCGCCCTTGCAATGGTGGGAACCACCCATTGCACAAATTCCCGCTGGCCATTCGGCACCATGATCCATTGCTCAGGTTCCACCTGTGGATTGGTCAGGTCAAAGTCGTTTCCTTCCCAATTCAAGATTTCATCTGGCGAGGTATCGAATTTCGTTGCTACCGATTCGAGGGTATCCCCTTCTTGCCATTGATAATAAACCCCATCGATAGGCGGAATATTCAACTCCATACCGGGGTTGAGCATATCTGGAGAATCGTTGAGCTGGTCGTAATTGGCCCACAAGATTGATTCAGGCTTGAGGTTGAAACTTTGAGCAATCCCAAAAACCGAGTCACCCGTGGTTACCGAATACTCGATCACTTCTGTACGCGATCTACTGGGTATGTTGGTGTGCAGCGCAACCCTGCGGAAAATGCCTGTTTCGGGTAAGCCCTTGAAATAAGTGGGTAAATCGGCTGAGCCCTGCTCAGCAGATTGTGTTGGCTGCTCTTTTAGAACTGCAAGCTTGGGTGATGGTGCGATAGGAGCTGCCTGGGTGGATTTATCACGCCAGCCCAGGTATCCGGCCAATAAAACCAGGCTCAAGGACAGCATCCAGATGCCAGTCAGCATGATCGCATTCGGTTCCCGACTCTTGCGTACCCGCGCGGCATCAGGCGCCGGTTCAGATGGATTGGACTCTATAGCAATCTTTTCATCCATGCGCAATACCTGATTCAAGCGCGCTTATTATAACTGCTATATGAGAAGCCTGGTGAAGTACAAGTGAGCCGGTTAATCTAAGTCTTCGTTAAGCGTTTCGAGGAAGGTCATGTTATCGTCGGTCTTGGAAAGCCGCTGGAGAATGGCCTCGGTTGCCGTAGCCGGGTCCATGCCTGCGCCAAACGGGGGTGCAGCGATCATCTGCTCGTACATGCGCCGCATCAGCCATACCCGGGGGGTCAGGTCAGGGCCAAGCAGTAATTCTTCACGCCGTGTAGATGAGCGCTCAATGTCAATCGCAGGGAACACGCGCCTTTCCTGCAAGCGGCGGGAAAGCAACAGCTCCATATTCCCTGTGCCCTTGAACTCTTCGTAGACCACATCATCCATACGCGAGCCAGTGTCAACCAGGCAGGTAGCGATGATGGTCAGCGAGCCACCCTCTTCGATATTGCGGGCAGCGCCAAAGAAGCGCTTGGGTGGGTAAAGTGCCGAAGGATCGATACCACCTGAAAGGGTTCTTCCTGAGGGTGTGACCACCAGGTTGTAGGCGCGTGCCAGGCGGGTGATGGAATCCATCAGGATCACCACGTCACGCCCGGTCTCCACGATGCGTTTGGCACGTTCCAGGGCCATTTCAGCCACCCTGACATGTGAGGTCACTGGCTCATCGAAGGTGGAAGAGATTACCTCGGCGTCCACCGAGCGATCCATATCTGTCACCTCTTCAGGGCGCTCGCCGATCAGAGCCACCATTAAATATACATCGGGATGGTTGGTGGATATCGCATTAGCCAGCTGCTTAAGGATGGTGGTTTTACCAGCCTTGGGAGGCGAAACGATCAACCCGCGTTGGCCACGTCCAATGGGTGTGACCATGTTGATAAGCCGGGTAGCCAGGGTGTGGCGGTCGGTTTCCAGGTTAAAGCGCCTGTCTGGAAAAATCGGGGTCAGGCTTTCGAATGCCGGGCGGTTGCGAGTTTCCTCAGGGTCGATTCCATTGACGGTTTCCACCTTGAGTAATCCGTAGTGTTTTTCTGATTCACGCGGCGGCCTGACGTGCCCTATGATCAGGTCTCCATCTCGCAGGCTGTATCTTCTGATCTGTGACTGCGAGACATACACATCAAAGGCTCCCGGCTGATAGTGGCCCGATCGCAGGAAACCCATGCCATCGCTCATGATCTCCAGGATACCTCCACGCAGCTCAAGGCCTTCCTTCTCGGCCTCAGCCTGTTGGATTTTTAAAATCAGATCATCTCTTTTAAGACGATTCGCTCCCTGGACGTTAAGGTCTCTTGCCATCTGGCGTAGATGATCTAAAGTTGTTGTTTGTAATTCAATAACTTTCATAATTATCTTCTCTTGAAATTGGATATATATTTCACCCAAATGCTTATCTTCTATTTCCAGCCGGTTTTTCCGAGTTAACAATAAAATGGGCGGTAAGCCGAAAATAGATTTGAGGCTATTTACTGGTAAAGGGGGGAAAGTACAACTAAATTATTATAGCATGTATATTAGATTCATGCAATCATCCCGCAAAGCATTTTGCTAATCTATGGGTGTTTATCTCTCAAAGGTATTATGCAATTTGATATTCTTCACATTGATGGCTTTACAAGAAATAGCCATGCAGCCTTAAATAGGACTACCATAATGATATGCCAAATTATACATGTGGAACTTGCAAAATGATTAATATTCGCTGATAAATCTCTTGCTGCATCATTTTAGATGAAAAATCTTTTTATTGTTTCAACCACCCATAGGATATCAATATTATCTTGGGCGGTTAAATCTCAACGGATGATCGACGCTCGCCATTACTAGCCGGCTAATTCCCTTGTCCTGCTTCATTACTAGAATAGATGTGTTCGATTGTACACACCTTGCCCAGCATTGCCTGGGCCGGGCAGTATTTTGTCACCGATAGCTCGATGGACCGCTCTATGGCTGCGGGCTCTACGTGGTGCCCGGTTACAATATATTCGATGGTGATGTGGGTGAACACTTTTGGGTGTTCCGCAGCCCGGTCAGCATGCACGCGAACCTCGAACCTGGTTACCTGCTGGCGTTTCTTTTGTAATATAGATATAACGTCCATGGCAGTACAACCGGCTAAGCCTATGGCAATCAGCTCCATGGGCCTGAAACCCTCCCCACCGCCTCCCACCTCTGGTTCTGCATCGAGTGGGATGGTTAATCCACTATCGGAAGCGCTGGTAAAAGCCAGGCCCTTCTTCCAAATCACTTTTTCATCCATGTCATTAATTCCCCAATAGAGGTGTGACGAATTTTTCGAGCATCTCCAGGCTGATAGGTCCGGTCCAGGCCAGCACGACGTTACCTTGAAGGTCTATCACATACGAGCTGGGCAGGCTGCTGTTGCGAAACGCCGCCAGAGATTGGTTGTCAGGATCAAGCAGTACAGGAAAAGTGAGCCCATACTCATCTACAAAACTGCTCACTTCCTGGGCTGGTTCCCCGGCTTCAATCGATATCAACATAAAGCCATCATTGGAGTGTTCCTGATAGTATTTCAGCAAGGTTGGCATTTCCATCTTGCATGGCGGGCACCAGGTGGCCCAGTTGTTCACCAACACGATGTCATGCCGATAATCAGACAGGTTGACCTGGTTTCCGCTAAGATTGAACAGGGTAAGCTCAGGAGCTGGGAAGTTCACGCTGGCGGGAACCACAGAATATTCCGTTCCAGTGCTTCCTTTTGGCAGTGACTTAACAACCACCATCCCGGTGATGATTAGCCCCACACCAACCAGCACCCATGGAAGTATATTTCTATGCTTCCTGCGCACATTCCTTTTAGGTTTCATTAGCTAACAGGGATAGTCATTTCCTGTAACACTTTTATCAATTCCTGTAGCATGTATTCCTCGGGCACAGCACCAATCACTACGCCTGCGTTTTCATTTATATTGGTCTGGGGTACCCCACTGACATTATATCGCATTGCCAGGTCGTAAAATTCATTTGCCACGATCATGTCAGCCTGGATCAATGGGTTTTCCATGGCAAATTGGTGGGCAAGCACCACGGCTTGCGGACAGTACGGTCAGGTAGGGGTGACGAAAACCTGGAAGTGCATGGGTCTGCTGACAGCTGCCAATTCATTACGAGTTTCAGGGGTTAACCCTGAATCTCGCACCGAAACCATGCGAATCGCCTGGATCAATGCACTGAACTCATAACCTGTAGGTATGCCGATAAAACGCAAGCCATAATCCAATTGCTCATCATTGTCCCTGCCTGCAATGATTAAGCTCGGGGCTAAAGAAACATTAAATTTCTGCGCCTGCTGTGGACTCTCTTCCAGCAGGTACTCACTCATACTTAGCTTGTTCGAAAGTGAAACCAGCTCACTGTATAATTGTTGGGTAGCTTCACAGGTATCACAATCCGCTTTTTTAGTGAAATAAACCAGCTTAACTGGGTAAACCAGGTGTGCCTCGAACAAGGCTCTGATTTGTGCGCTGATTTCGTCATTAAGTAGCTTCGGGGCCATAACCATCCTCATATCGTATTTTTGTTTTCCTTGTGTGCCTTTTTAGATGCGTCTGGTCGAAAAATGTTACAGGTGCCTTTTTAATATCCATCTCATCTGTGGTGATATAATTTCAATCAGGCTTCTTATATAATCCTTCACAAGCGCTCTATGTTTCTACTGGATGCAGATGAAAACACAATCAGCAGGGTCGAAATTACAGTTGAAAGTCCTCTCCAGGATATCACTGGTCGTATTCGGCGCTGGGGTGCTTCTCTCCATCATGCTGTTTTCGTTTGGCAATCCGCTCAAAGGTGGAGTTGCCCAGGCGGGAGCAGAGGCAAGTTTTTCTGATTCCTCACCAGGCCTGCTGCTTTCCCACCTCCTGCAAACCACCGCTCCCGACACATCCAGCCTGGCGGATACCCCTGTCATTACAGGCGTGCTCACTTCCACACCGACCCCAACGCATACTCACACTCCAACCCCTATAGGAACGGCAACTCAGACATTCACCCCCACACCTTCCATCACCCCCACACCTTCCATCACCCCCACACCCTCCTCCACTTCTACCTCCACATCTACGCCCACAATAACCGGCACACCGCCTACACCGACGGCCACCGGAACGCTGACACCTAAAAATTCGATTACGCTAAATGTTTCTCCATCACAGGCCAAAGCGGGTGAAACTTTTACGTTTACTTCACTTATTCGTAACACAGGGACTGGGCCCAGTCATAATGTCAGCGTGTTTTGCTCAGATTTCCCTTCCAATATATCGTTGATCACCGTCGAGAAAGACAAGGGAACCCTCGTAAAATATACGCGCTATTTCTTCCTCACTATCGGTGACCTGGCACCGGGCGAAGAGGTCAACATTACTTTCACGGCGAAGCTGAATACTGCACCGGCTCAAAACCAGACTGATACTGAGACCGTCACATTAACATTTGACGAAGGCCAGTCGAAAACTGCCAGCCGTTCTTATACAATGTTAGCCTCGACATTACCCGGAAGCGGCCAGCTGCCATTAAACTGGAGGGGAGAAGGAGTAAGACCTGCCGGCATAATCTCCAGCCTGGTTTTATTCGTATTAGGTGGTCTCTTGCTAGCCCTGGTTGTCTGGGCGAAACACCCCTCGCAAAAGGCGAAGTTGTGCATGTTGGTGGGAGGTGCACTGCTGGTCCTGGTGGGTTTCGTGACTGCCATACCGGCCTTCGGATTCTTGGGGTCGCAGAGGCAAGCCCAGTCTTTATATCTCACGCCTGCATATTCTAATGATATTGCCGAACAAGGGGATAACTCCCCAACCGGCCTTCCTTGGCGCCCCGCCTCCGCTTTTTCAACCCCTGATTCGGTCATCCCCATTGTCACCCTGCCCGATTATCCCATCCCTTCCCCCGTGATCACCATAACCCCCCAGCCTGGTGAGCCTGAGCCGGATACCAGTGCCATCACCCGCATCGTGATCCCGGCTCTGATGCTCGATACGGTGGTTAAGTATGTGCCATTCGATGGGTTTACCTGGCTGATTGAGGGTCTTCGCCAGGAAATTGCCTGGATGGGTAATACCTCCTGGCCAGGGTTGGGAAGCAATACCGCTTTAACCGGTCATGTAACCGTAGCTGGGTTGGGTGATGGTCCATTCCGCCACCTGGGTGAATTACCCACAGGTGAATTGGTGCTCTTGTATACCGAGCAGAATATTTATACCTACCAGGTGCGTGAGAGTTTAGTCACCGATGCTGGCGACCTGTCAGTGGTTTCACCCACGGATGACGCACAAATTTCCTTGATTACATGTGTGGATTGGGATGAGGAAAACCACCTGTACCTGAATCGCCTGGTGGTGGTCGCTGACCTGGTGCGCACGGAACCGATTGCCATCGGCATGATTCCCTGAGAATTTCTGACTTATAACTGGTAAAAAACGCCGGATGATTTCCGGCGTTTTTATTCAAGCTGTGTGAAAACCCACTCTCCGGCGACCATGGTGGCAACGGGTCGGATGTCCAGGATTTCTTCTGCCTGACAACTGTAAGGGTCTTTATCCAGGATCAACAGGTCTGCCAGGCACCCGGGAGCCAGCATGCCTGACCGTTCCTGCATGCCCGATGCATATGCCGGTGCGGTGGTATAAGCGTGGATTGCCTCATCGACGGTTAACCGCTGCTCAGGATGCCAGCCCTGTGGGGAGGGGGAGCCATCTGCCCGCCGGCGGGTAACTGCCGCGTGGATGCCCTTGAACGGGTTGGGAGATTCCACCGGCGCATCCGAGCCAAAGATGAGCGGGATTTGGTGGTCTGAAATGCTCCTCCACGCATAAGCATAAGCGGCGCGCTCTCCCCAATACTGGTCAGCCATGTGCATATCCGATGTGGCATGGATGGGTTGCATGGAAGCGATAATGTTGTGCTGGGTGAATTTTGGGATGTCGGCAGGCTGGATGACCTGGACGTGCTCGATACGATGGCGCAGCAATCGCTGATTGGTGATGGCCAAGGAATGCTCATATTCCCTTAGTTGCGCATAGGCATTAAGAACGGCGCGGTTGGCCAGGTCGCCGATGGCATGCACGGCCATGCTGATGCCATTTTCCACCGCCATCCGTCCTTGCGTAACCAATTCTTGTTCATCCATGTTCAGCATGCCCAGGTTATGGGGATCATCCTCGTATGGCTCGAGCATTGCGGCGGTGTGCGGTCCTAATGCGCCATCAGCGAATAATTTGAGCGGGCCAATACGCAGCATATCGTCGCCAAAACCTGAGCGCAAGCCCAGCTCAATCGCATGAGGCAGATCTTCCCTGTGGATGCCTTTTAATACCCGGAGATGCAGCTTGCCTTCTTGGTGGAGTTGCTGCAGCGCCGAAAAGCAACGCCTGTGGTCAAAATCATGCACCCCTGTCAGCCCCATTTGCCAGAGCTGCTGGATGGCAGCTTCAAGCGCCCTGGTCACCTGTTCCAGGTCAGGAGATGGTATGGCGTTTTCCAGCAATTCCATGGCTGATTCGAAAAGGATGCCATCGGGCTCGCCACCAGGCAAGCGTCCAATTCTCCCTCCACCAGGATCAGCAGTATCGCACCGGATGCCGGCAGTGTGCAGGGCCATTGAGTTCACCCAGGCTGAGTGCAATGATTTGTGGGTCAGGAATACCGGGTTATGTGGTGCAATTTCGTCCAGCATACTTGCGTTGCCGTATCCCTCGGGCCAGCTGTTTTGGTTCCATCCATGGCCCAGGATCCATTCCCCCGCTTGTGCCGTGCCAACCCGCCTCGATACCCTTTGCAGGCATTCCTGGAGGGTGGAGGTTTCGCAATCCACTTTCTGTAAAGACAGGGCATACGCTTCCATGTGGATGTGAGCGTCGGTAAGCCCCGGGATGATCGAGTGGCCATTGGCATCTACTGTCTTTGCAGCGCTGAAGTTTGCCAGTATGTCATCATCACTGCCGGTTTGTATCACCCTGCCCTGGTCTATGGCAACGGCTGTAGCGATTGGATGAAGCCCATCCAATGTATGGATACGTGCTTTGTAGATGGTCAGCATCTTCAGGATTTATTCGTTCTGGCCAAGGATGCGCAGCACCAGTGCATCCAGCTCTTCTTCAGAATAATAGTGGATCACCAGGGTGCCGCCATTCTTGCGGGGGTGCAGGCTGACGCGTGTTCCCAGCCTGTCCCGTAAGCGTTCTTCCAGGTAAGTCAGGTCGGGCTTGGGGGCAGGCTTGGTATCTGTAACTGGCCTCTGGCCTTGGAACTTCCGCACCAGCTCCTCTGTTTTACGCACGTTCAGCTCGTGCTTGATGACGGTTTGTAAGACAGCTGATTGCGCCTGGGCATTCGGCAGGCCCAGCAAAGCTCGCGCATGCCCTTCGGATATTGCTCCATTTGCCAGTGCCTGGCGGACATCGTCCGGCAGGTTGAGCAAACGCAGGGTGTTGCTGATGGCCACCCGGCTTTTGCCCAGTTGTTGGGCGATCTGCTCATGCGACAGGTTAAAATCATCGGCTAGCTGCCGGTAGGCTTCAGCTGCTTCCAGAGGCGTCAGGTTGGTGCGCTGGACATTCTCGATCAAGGCTAATTCCAGGCGGATTTGTTCCGTAGCTTCGCGTATGATCACCGGTACAGCATCCAACCCGGCGAGGCCGGCAGCAATCAACCGGCGCTCGCCGGCGATGAGCAGGTATTTCTCACCCTCATCAGATGGGCTCACAATCAGGGGCTGTAAGATACCGTGCTCACGAATCGAGGCCGCCAATTCAGCCAGCTCTTCCTGGTCCATCTGCGAGCGTGGCTGGCGTGGGTTGCGCTGGATATCACCAATGGGAATACTCTCATAACCGCGGCTTTGAATGGTAGCAGGTATTTCGGGAGCGAATTCTCCCTCAGGGATGAGGGCATCAAGCCCTCGGCCAAGGCCACTTTTTTTTGTCATTCTGCACTCACTGTAGTTTGAACGGTTTCTGGAATCAAGATACCATCACCCATGAGGATCTCTCGAGCCAGGTTGGAATAAGCGATGGCGCCAGTGGAGCCAGGGGCATATACAGAGATAGGCTGGCCATAAGATGGTGCTTCTGCCAGGCGCACCGAGCGAGGGATGATGGTTGCAAATACCAGGTCGGGAAAGTGGCGGTTAATCTCACGCACCACATCTGCGCTCAGCCTGGTGCGAACATCGAACATGGTCAGGATGACGCCCCTCACGCGTAGGCTGGGAAAAAGGGCGTTACGGATGCGGGATAAGGTTTGGTTGAGCTGGCCGATACCTTCCAATGCCAGATATTCGCATTGAACGGGTATGATCACCCCATCTTGCGCAGCTACCACACCATTCAAGGTTAACAGGCCCAGAGAAGGAGGGCAATCCACCAGGATATAGTCATAGCGGTTGATGATTGGGTGGAGGGCTTCCCTCAACCTGGTCTCACGGGCAATCACCGAAACCAGCTCCACTTCAGCGCCGGCCAGTGCAGGCGAAGAGGGCAGCAAGGAAAGTTTTAAGCGCGGGTTGTACAGGATGTTCTTCAGTGCCGGAGCGCTACCGATAATCACCTCATAAACGCTGTTATGGACCATCTTTTTATCAATTCCAAGGCATGAGGTAGCATTTGCCTGGGGGTCCAGGTCAACGAGCAAAACGCGTTGTCCGAAGGAAGCCATAAACGCTGCCAGGTTGACCGCTGTGGTGGTTTTCCCGACGCCGCCCTTCTGGTTGGCAATCGTGTAGATGCGCCCCATTAAAGTACCTCTATTAGATGCTCTTGTATTTCTTCAGTGGTCGGGATGCCGTCCAACCCACAGCGTGTGACAGACGTGGCTGCAATTTGATTAGCAAAACGCGCCGATTCCCACGGATCTCGTGTAATGTACAGGCGGGTGAAGAAAGCCGCAGCGAAGATATCACCTGCCCCGGTGGAATCAATTTCCACTTCCTTGGGAGGCCTGAAGCGTCTCACATCGCCATTCCAATATACACGCGCGCCGGCTTCCCCTTCAGTAATAACCAGGATTCGAGAAGCGGAGGCCATTTCTTCTACACGTGATTCATCGTTCAGCACATCTTCGATGCTCAACACGGCTGCGCCTGAGTTTTGCAAGATAAATGATGCTTCGGGCCAGTCGGTGTAGTGCACATGTCCCTGTCCATTCCACTCACGCAGCCAGCCTTGGGGAGTGACCCCCACCAGTGCATTGGGGAAATACCTCACTAAACTCGGCTCTACCTCCTGAGCTACTGGGCCAAGGTGGACGATTGGCGCCTCACGCCAGGGCTCAGGGATCATGTGGTAGTTTAACCGGGGAGCCACCGTGTGCACCACCTGTACGCGGCCTTTAGCCGAATAGATGTTCTCAAATGTGGTGGAATGTTCTACCGGGTAATTGATGATAGGGATCTGGTTGAGGTTATCCAGGTGCAGTTCTGCTCCCCAGGAGGTGACAATTCCAACTTTCAGGCCCAGTGCATGGGCAGTCAAGCCAGCATAAGCGGCTGTCCCGCCGATTCGTGGACCTGATGTCGTGATATCATAGGTTAAGTGGCCGATGATGAGATAATTAATCGGTTCAAGCGGCGTAATACTGAACATGGATAGATTATACCTGAAATAAAAAAGAGGCTGCTTTTTAGAGATGCAGCCTCTTCGATAATCGCTGATCACTCTTTTGGAATGATGGTCACTTTTCGATGGGGTTCTTCTCCAAAGCTCTCCGTGGTCACGTGTTCATCCTCTTTAAGCTCCATGTGGATGATGCGGCGCTCATTAGGAGGCATGGGCTCGAGGGTCTGCTTGCGGCCGGTTTTTACCGCCTGCTCGGCCATACGGTGGGCAAGCTGGCGTAACTGGCGTTCACGGCGCGTCCGGTAACCTTCCACATCCAGGACCACTGAAACATTCTCCCCCAGCTCTTTGCTAACGATTAAACGAGAGATGTATTGCAATGCGTTTAGTGTTTCTGAGCGTTTGCCGATGAGTACGCTGAGATCTTTTCCGGTAATATCCACCAGGATGGCGCGCTTGCCTCTCACCTCATCAACTTCACTATAAGATGCTTCGACCTGCGCCTGTACTTGCATTTTCCTCAACAACTCGCTCACCGTTTCCTGGGCAACGTGCAGCTGGATCTCTTCCTTCGTGTTGGCAGGAGGGATGCGCACAGGCTTGGCGAACTCTTCCTGTTCGTTGCTTTCCGGGTAGGCAGTATCAGAATCCAACCTGACTCGTTCAGCGACGTTGTCTGCAGACGCATTCTGCTTTACGATCAGTCGTACGCGGGCTTGATGCGACCCTAACCCAAATAGCCCCTTGCTGCCTTCATCTAAAATTTCAATATCAACCGCCTCACGCGTTAATTCAAGCTCGGCTAGTCCCTTTTCAATCGCTTCATTTATTGTTGGTGCAATTATTTCAATGGTCGCATGTTGTGAATTCATGATTATCTTCCTGTTGATAACAACCCCTTAACGAACGATTACTTCGCTTTAGCCACCTTGCGCTTGGGTAGCAAGTTACTCCAATGGACGTTACCCATGAGGGCATATTGTGCGATACCCAGAATATTGCTGATAATAAAGTATAAAGCTAAACCTGATGATAGTGAATAGGCAATGAAACCCATCAGGACCGGCATGCTGAGCGTCATCATGTTCGACATTGCGGCACCCTGGTCTCCTGGAGTGGTGGAGGGTGGGGTCATCAGTTTGGATTGCAGCCAGGTGGTCAAGACGACTAGGATGGTGAGGATGGGGATAGCAAAAGTGCCGATCGAGATCAATGGCGTAGCTATCTCGGGTAGGCCCAGGTTCATCCATAAGAATTTACTGTTCAACGGGATCAGCGCGGCTGCAGGAATGAAAGTGTATAAATTTTGGCTGAGATTGAGCAGTTGGATCGGTGCCGAAGCCATTGCCAGGCTGATCGCCTGGTACAAACCAATCATGATGGGGAATTGGATGATGGTCGGCAAACAGGAGCTAAATGGGTTAATCCCCAGCTCCTGGTAGAGCTTCATCTGTTCTTGGGCTAATTTCTCACGATCATCCTTGTATTTTTTCTGGATCTCTTGGTATTTCTTCGAGCTGGTCAGCTCTTGCATCCTCTTGGTGCTTTTAAGCTGTTGGGCGGTGAGTGGGTAGGTGATCAGGCGGATGATGATGGTAAATATCACGATCGCTATCCCGAAATTATGGAATACAAGGTTATATATCCAGATCAGGATATTCACCATCGGGCCTAATATGATTGTGTTCCAAATGTTCATAAAAGTCTATCTCCGTATCTCGATCCGTCTATTTGGATGGCGTGAATAGCCACTTTTGGGTATTCCCGTCCAGGCTCAACGCAACCAGTGGTGATGAATTGCCGGTGGGTGCCACCAGTAAGGTATTACCGGCGATGACCGGCGATGAGTATACCACGCCGCCAATGACTTTCTGATTCACAACGCTGCCTGTGGTGCTGACGATATAAATCGTATCGGATTCAGTGGCGAAGTAGATGTTTTCTCCGCTGACTGCCGGTGTTGACACGATGGAATGATTTGCCTGGATGCGCCAGTTTGCAGTCAGGTCCGCTGTTTTCAATGCATAGAAGGAGCTGGATAGGTCACCGAAGTAGATAACATCATTATACAAAGCTGGACCGCCCCACACCCAATCCTGGGTCGAATAGCGCAGCTTGATTGAAAGATTTGTGGGATCTAGTGCCAGCATCTCCTTATTGAAAGTGCCTACGTACAGGGTTCCATCAGTGCCGATGGCGGGCGTGCCCACTACGGCGCCTCCGAGATTTTCACTTTTCACGAGCAATGTGCCATCGGCTGCATTGTATTTATAGATGTAATGGTCCATTGAAGGCACGTAAACACAACCACAATCTGGGGTTACGGTGGGTGTGGCCCATATCGGGGCACCGGTTTTTGCCTTCCATACCAGTGTGCCTGAAAGGTTGAGTGCATAAATAGAATGATCCGATGACGGCTGGTAAATCATATCCTGGGTTACAAGTGGCGCAGCGATCAGCCGGTTCGATGTTTTATAAGACCATTTTTGGGTGCCAGTCGAGGGGTCAATGCTGTAAAGATAGCTGTCATAGCTGGCAACCAGCAATTGTTGCCCGTCAAGGGTTAATACCGGGTTGGCATAGAAGTTAATCCTCGAGTTGGCCGATTGGGGATAGCGCCATTTTTCGGAGCCGGTATTCACATCCACCGCATATACCTGTGAACCAGCGGCCAGGTAGGCTGTGCTTGCATCGGGATTTGCTGTTAACCCCTGCCAGCCCGTTGAAGCGTAAATTGTGCTGCTGCATGCAGACAGCATGAGAGAAAATAAAACTGAGATGCTAAGTAGGATGGTTTTTTTTAATTTCATCGGTTGTCTTTTCTAGGGTACAGGATCGAAACCACCTCGGTTGAAGGGATTGCAGCGTAAAACACGCCAGGCAGCCATAACACTTCCCTTGATGGCACCGTATTTATAGATAGCCTGGTAACCGTAATGCGAACAGGTTGGATAAAAACGGCATGTATTTGCAGGCAATGAACGTGCAAAGGTCATCTGGTAAAGCCGAATCAGCGCCAGTAATGATATACGTGGTAAATTCCTCAAGGTTACCGGCAAATCACGCAGGCGGGGTTCTATTTGATTTTCTATTTCATCTGGTATTTCATGATTCATGGTTACTTATTACAATATCAGCTTTTACGAGCAGCTGGTATAACGAAGTTCGAATCTCCGCAAACCGGGTAGTTAATATTGGCAATCGAGCAATGATGATGAACTTCCAACCAGGTTGTAGTCGTGGCAGATATGGGCGAATGGCCTCGCGGATCAAACGCTTGGCCCGGTTTCTTTGCACTGCTCCACCCAGCGAGCGGCCGGCTGTCACACCAATTCGCGTGCTCTGTCCTTCTGCTGGCATAACCACCAACACAAAGAGCGGGTGAGCATAAGACCTTCCACCACGCCTCACCCGCTTGAAATCGGTTGATTGTGTCAGACGGAAATTGCGGTTCACCCACGCCAGTTGATCTTCTTAACGTGGTTGTTGCTTCTTACCGTAAGGCGATAGCGCCCCTTGAGACGGCGCGCTTTTAATACCTTCCTTCCATCGGCGGTTGACATCCTTTCCCTGAAGCCGTGCACCCGCACTCGGCGGCGAATTTTCGGTTGATAAGTTCGCTTTGGCATCCTGTAGTACCTGAATCCTTCTCATAATTTATCGGCTTGATAAAACGATTTTCGATTATAACCGATGCATATAGATTGGTCAAACATTAATCACACAAATATGTAAAAATACCTGTTTTTTCATCACCGTAGAGCTGCAGGAGCTTTACTTGTTATTGGTTGATCACCCCTCAGAAGTTCGTTTCCGAAAAATATGTTTTCTAAACGATTTTATGAAGCCGTTGCCTGAATCGTTCTTGCTTTCCGGCAGAAATTCAATCTGGTTGTCGCTATGGTTATTGGGCTTTATACCCACTTTTTCGAGCATGCGTAGTGAAACCATCCCGTACAGCATCGGGATCCAAAAGGTTATTCCCCGGTAGCTTAGGGTTATGAGCGCTGCATCTTCCAGCGATACATACATCGAGGTCATCGCCAATGTCAGGGCGCCTTCCACAAAACCCAACCCTGATGGTGTCGGTGAAATGATGACGAACAGATATCCAATGCTAAAACAGGCCACGATCGTCCCCGGAGAGAGGGGCACTCTGAAAGCCAGGAATGTAAGGGTCAGGATGAGGATCAGCCAGATTTTATTGGTTACCGCCAGGATCAGCGGCATGATCACGCTTTTAGGATCCCGGCGCATTCTCTGCAGGCCTTCAGCAGCTTCCAATGCAAATTCACGTGCCTTTTCTTCTGATACATATTCGCGGTGAAGGACGGGCTTGAGTATGCGGTTGATGAAACGCCCCATTCTGGCTAAAGCATTTCCGAGCGCTTCTGCTGATTGCATGCCCAGCTTTAACAAGAAGGCAAACAGCGCCGCCAGCCCCATCAGTGCTAATGAAGCCAGGATTTCCACTGTGGTTAGGTCATCACGCCTCACCAGGATGATGATACCAACCAGCACAATGGCAATTAATCCCAGGTAATCAAATAGTAAAAACAGCACGCCCCCTACTGCTGCCTTGCCGGGAGAGTAATTCCTGCGCCGTGCTTCGCTCATGAAAATTGCTAATCCCCCGACCCCGCCAGATGGGGCAACAGTGTTGATGAAGTTAGCCGCTCCGACGATCAGCGATAATATACCGATTTTTTCTTCGATTCCGATGGCATGGTAGATTGAACGGAAGGAGGCGCCTAAATTAAGTACCCATACCCCTTCAATTGCAAAGGCTAAGACCAAAAACCACCAGTCCCCCCTCTCTAATGTCGCTCCGATCGATTGAATTTCTGCTATTCTGAAAAAAACGAAAAGAAATCCCAGAAGTAGTAGTATTGCGATGATGAATTTTCGCATAAAATAAATTATACCAATCTTCTCAACAATAAATAGTGATATATTGCCGCGAAAATTGGTATATCAGATCTTCCTAGCGCCTGCGTCCCCCCATACCTCCAACTAATGAGACGAAATAAAGCAGCTGCATAACTGCAGTGACCAATCCCGCTACATAGGTTAATGCCGCGGCATTGAGCACGTTGTTGACGCCGCGCCGTTCATTATTTCCCACGATCAATCCAGTATTGGTCAATAATTCCTTGGCGCGTGCGGAAGCATTTAATTCTACAGGCAGGGTTGCCAGGGCAAAGAGAGCACCACCAGAAAAAACCAGCACTCCAAGCCAGGCGATTTGGGTTTGCTGGATCAGCAACCCGAGGAAGATCAAGATCCACCCCAGGTAGGAACCAATACTGACTGCCGGCACCATGGCGGCCCGTAATCGTAAGGGGAAATATCCGTCACGGTCTTGCATGGCATGGCCGAGCTCATGGGCTGCAATTGCCAGTGCAGCTACAGACGAGCCATTATACACGCCTTCAGAAAGGTGAAGCACCTTTTGCCGTGGATCATAATTATCGGATAGCTTGCCGCGAATCCCATCCACACTGACGTTCAATCCCCCCGTTGAGATCAATCGCTGGGCAGCCTGGGCGCCGGTTAATCCACTGCTGACTGCCACCTTACTCCACTTTTTGTATGCCCCATTCACATAGCTTTGTGTCACCAGCATCAATATGAATGCCGGTATCATGAATAGCAAATAGGTTGGATCAAGAAAAAACATGTGGGTGCCTCCTTGGAAATTTACCCATATTATTTAACGCTATTTTTATCTCAAGGTTGCAGAAAGAACATTAAGGTTGAGATAGAATTTCAACCGCCTTATTTAGCTGGGTGTCGATCCCGGCCTGTACATCTGCATCCGTAATTTGCACCTCGACATCGGGTGTTACTCCCGTGCCGGTCACATTACGCTCGTTGGGCGTCAGCCAGCGGGCGATGGTCACTCGGATTGCGCCTTCATTACCTGCCAGCGGAATCCAATTCTGCACCGTGCCTTTTCCAAAAGTGGTGACGCCCACCAATTGCGCACGGCCATGGTCTTGCAATGCTCCAGAAACCACTTCAGAAGCTGATGCCGACCATTCATTGATCAAAACAACCATGGGGATGTCGGTGGCAATTCCTTTCCCAGAAACTTGATATGTATTCCGAGTGCCGTCCCCAAATTCTTCATAAGTCACCACACCCTCTGCCAGGAATTCAGATCCCACCTGGATCGCCTGGTCTAAATACCCGCCGCCATTATTGCGCAGGTCCAGGATCAAGCCCTTGGGATTCTGAGCCAGCAGGTCGGTCAATGCTGCATGAAGCTCACTACCGGTGGTATCTGAGAAAGCGTTCAAGCGCACATAGGCGATATTCCCGTCCAGCATCTTGTATTCAGTGCTGGGAATGGTGATCTGAGCCCGGGTAATGGTAACCTCGAAAGGCTGGTCGTCACCTTCACGCTGGATGGTTAATACCACCTGGGTGCCTGCTGGCCCCAGCACCTTTTGGCGTGCTACTTCTGCCAGCCTGCCAGACATATCTTCTCCGTCAACGGCGATGATCTGGTCGCCAGCTTTCAATCCAGCAGCCTCGGCCGGTGAGCCTTTGATCGGCTCGGCGATGGTCAGGAACTCGCCCTCAGTGTTAACCCAGGCGCCGATGCCAGAGTAACCTTCCAGGGGTGCGGTGGCATCGCTGTACTCAACCGGGTTCATGTAGCCAGTATGCGGGTCGCCTAGTGAATCCATCATGCCTCGGATTGCTCCCTGCATCATCTGCTCATCATCAACCGGTTGTACCAGGTATTCATCGTGCACAATCTGCCAGGCATCCCAGAAAGGCTTGAAAAGCTCATCCGTGCTGGTAGACGGCGAAGCTACCTGTGTGGAGATTTCTGGTATGTTTACCGCTACCCCTCGAGTGATATAACCGCCGATAAAACCTGCTGCCAGGCAGGCTACCACTAAGAAAGTTACCCCACATCCAATTAGGATTTTATTACTGTTGTTCATGGGTTCCATCATTTCTCCCGACTCTCATACGAGTATAAGCATGCATTATATAAAGACCATTATATTAAAGTTAAGAATCGTTAATTCAACCTTGCCAGGTAACGATTAAATGATTCCTGGTCACTGACCTGCTCGGTATATTGCAGGATCGCTCCCGTATCTAGCGGATATAAGGGGTGGCACGAGGTGGGTAAGGCTCCCTTAGGCGACAGGACCACAGCGGTGATGGTTGGCGCCACCAGGTCTGCTTTGGCCAGTTCGGGAACCAGCTCTTCAGCAGTGATGATCACCTCCTTCGCAGCCAGGCTCAATTCAATATCCACGCCCTTGTTATCCCCGATCAAGGCATTGCCATCCAGGTCCGCTTTCAACGCATGGATCACCGCCACGTCTGGCTGGATGGCCGGGAAAGCCATCAATTCTTCTCCACTGTAGGGGTCGATCACGGTGTGCACGTCTGGGCGCAGCTTAGGCAGGTCGGTGCCAATCCAGCCACGCCCGGGCATAAAACCAACTGAGGCCATCTGGGCGCGTAGCCCCATGGCGATGCTGGTCTCGGTCTCTTCGATGGTCTCCACGTTACCAGCGTTGGCTAATGCGGTATACATGGGTGCGAAACCGAAAATCTCCAGGCCGAAGTAACAGGAACGCACGTGCGATACCATCCCCGCACCCAGCAGCAGGTCGCTCTCATAGCCGGCTGTGAATGCCAGCAAGTTCAGGTCATGAGGTTGGTGGGTTTTCTGGTAATGGCAGATCAATGCCTGCACAAATGCCACGGGGCGCCTGAAAAGAGTCATACCGCCCAACGCCAGCATGCTGCCGGTGTGAACCAGTTCCACAGCCTGCTCCATCGAAATTTGCTTGCTTTTCATCGCCATTCCGCCTACCGGTCGTTCTCCCACAATTCAGGCATGTGTTCTTTCAGCATGTGCAGGCTGGGGATCACCCGGTCCACCTGCGGTTCAGGACCATCTTTACCCACCAGCACAGTGTAAAAGCCCAGTTTGCCAGCCGGGGCAAGGTTGCGTACCGCGTCGTCGAAGATTACGCAGCTGGAAGGCTCGTCGTCGCCGGTGATGCTCAATGCTCGCTGGTAAGCCAGCTTATCGGGCTTGCAGGCGAATTCCACCGCATGGATATCGATAATGCCATCAAAGCAATCTGCCACGCCCAATATACTGATCACCTTTCTCACGTGGTTGCGGTCTGCGTTGGTGAATATCCACCGCTTTTGGGGCAGGCTGAGCAACAATTTATGCAGTTCCGGGTCTGGCTTGATGAATTTTTCGAGGGGCAGGTCATGCACGTAGGCCAGGTAATCATCGGCATCCACCTGGTATTGCGATTGCAATCCTCTCAAGGTCGTGCCAAATTTTTCCAGGTATCCCTGGCGAATGGCGGAAATCTCGTCCAGGGGCAGGTCCATGAATTTCTGCATGTAGGTGTTCATCCTGGCCCTGATGGCCTCCCATAATCCACTTGCAGAGGGGTATAACGTGTCATCCAGGTCGAAAAACAGGCTCTTATAACGCATCCGGTTATTATACGAGATAATGAAAGAAAAGCCCAAGCCTGTTATATAATATTCCCGTGCCCATTTACGTGTTATCTCCCGAAGTAGCATCACAGATCGCTGCCGGCGAAGTGGTTGAGCGGCCTGCCTCGGTGGTCAAGGAATTACTCGAAAATGCCCTGGATGCCGGCGCTTCCCACATCAAGATTATCGTGCGCGAAGCCGGCCGTAGGTTGGTGGAAGTCGCTGATGATGGCTGCGGTATTGACGAGCAGGAGCTGCTATTGGCCGTAGAACGGCACGCCACCAGCAAACTAAGCTCTGCGGATGACCTGTTCAAGATCGAGACTCTGGGTTTCCGAGGTGAAGCACTGGCCTCCATCGGGTCGGTTTCGCGCCTCACCATCACCTCCCGCAATGCCAGCGCACCCAGTGGGGCGCGCTTGCAAGTGGAGGCCGGCAGAGTGGTGGGCATCCACTCTGTAGGTGTTCCCCCGGGTACTGTGGTGAGTGTGGAAGACCTTTTCTATAACGTCCCCGCCCGTCTGAAATTCTTAAAGCACCCCACCACCGAGCGCCGCCATATCGACGAGCTGGTCACACACTATGCGCTGGCATATCCGCAGGTACAATTTCAGCTCTACCAGGAAGAGCGGCCTGCCCTGCTCACCAGCGGCAACGGTAACCGCCGGGAGATCCTGGCCGGCATGTACGGCGTGGAAGTGGCTCGGCAGATGCTGGAAGTGCTGGCCGAGGAGCAAGGGCTTTCCATTACGGGCTTCGTCAGCCCCATCAGCCTTAGCCGCTCCAACCGGCGTGAGATTAGCTTCTTCGCCAATGGGCGCCCCATACACGATCCTGCGCTTGGCACAGCATTGGTCCAGGCCTACCATACCTTGCTGATGGTGGGCAGGTACCCCATCGCCATGCTCTTTCTGCGGCTGCCACCTCAGGAAGTGGATGTGAACGTTCACCCCACCAAGGCAGAGGTGCGCTTCAAGAATGCCGACCTGGTCTTTCGTGGCGTCCAGCGTGCTGTCCGCCGGGCATTGCTGGCTCATTCACCAGTACCATCTCTGGGGGGTGGGTTACGCTGGTATGACCGGCAACCTCCGCCGGCTGCTGGCAGGCAGGTCGACCCGGCGTGGACGATCGCAGCCGGATTGGACGAACACCCAGCGGCTCCCACCATCCTGCCTTCACAGGCAGCTGGTTCCGGGCAGCTCGGGCAGGCCAGCCTGCCTGGCGCGGGAGTGCCCTTGCTCAGGCTGGTGGGCCAGATCGCCTCCACTTACCTGGTGGCGGAGGGACCCGATGGTTTATACCTGATCGACCAGCACGCCGCCCACGAGCGGGTATTATTCGAAAGCTACCTGGCCATATGGCAGGAATCCGGCCATTCACCCGATGGATCCAGCCACATCCCTGCCCAGGTCTTGCTCCAGCCGGTGAGCGTTGACCTGCCCGCCGGCAGCGCCCGCCTGGTTGAAGAGCAGCTGCCGGTGCTGAACCGCCTGGGTTTCCACGTGGAGCTGTTCGGCAGGGGCAGCTTTCTGGTGCGCGCCATCCCTAGCCTGCTGTCGGGCATGGACCCCTCGGCTGCGCTGGCGGTGATTGTAGAGGATTTCGAGGAGGATGAGACGCCCCTGCTGGCAGAGAATGAAGCCCGCATTATCGCCCGGGTGTGCAAGCGTGCGGCGGTCAAAGCCGGCCAGGTACTCACCCCTGAGGAACAGCAGGCATTGTTGAACGACCTGGAGGTGTGCCAGTCACCCCGCACCTGCCCGCATGGCCGCCCGACAATGATCCATTTATCGGTAGACTTATTAGAGCGTCAGTTCGGGCGCAAGGGTGCCAGGTAAGGTTACTTTAATGAAATCCTTATGGCTCGAAAACCAGCAACTCACCTTTCGAGAGGATGTGCCCATCCCCGTGCCGCGCGCCGGTGAAGCGCTGATCCGGGTGAGCTTGGCGGGAATTTGCAGCACCGACCTGGAACTGCTGCGCGGCTACCACCCCTTTCGAGGCATCCCCGGGCACGAGTTCGTCGGTGTGGTGGTGAGCTCACCTTCCGACAAATCGTGGATGGGCAAGCGGGTGGTGGGCGAGATCAACATCGCTTGCGGAGAGTGCGCCACTTGCCGGGCAGGCTTGCCGCGCCACTGTGAGCAGCGTAAAACTTTGGGCATCCATGCCTGGAATGGCAGCTTCGCTGAGAATCTCTTGCTGCCTGTCAGCAACCTGCACCCCGTTCCCGCCCAACTGCCCGATAAACTGGCTGTATTCAGCGAGCCGCTGGCTGCTGCCTGTGAGATTCTCGAGCAGATACACCTGGATCACCAGCAACGGGTGCTGCTGATCGGGGCGGGTAGGCTTGGCCAGCTGGTGGCGCAGGTGCTGCAAAATACCGGCTGCCAGCTGGATGTGGTGATCCGCCACCTCAACCAGCATGCACTGTTAGCCCGTAGGAATATCACCACGCTCACCGAACCGGCGATTGGGGAGAAGAAGTATGACCTGGTGGTAGAGGCAACCGGCACATTTCAGGGATTTACCCTGGCCCGGAAGTGTGTGCGCCCTCGGGGCACCATCGTGCTGAAAAGTACCTACCAGGGTAGCCAGGAAGTTAATTTCTCATCCATCGTTGTGGATGAGCTGAGCCTGGTCGGCTCGCGCTGCGGCCCCTTCGAGCCGGCTCTTAATCTGCTTGCTGCCGGCAAGGTTGATCCATCCCCACTGATCGAAGCAGTCTACCCCATAGAGCAGGGCTTGGCTGCATTCGAGCACGCTGCCCGGCCCGGGGTGCTGAAAATATTGCTCCAGCCATAACCTGCTTTAGGCCGCAAATCATTGAATATCATCGATCAACTTGAGTGAGATAACTGCGAATTCGAACCACCCGTCAGGAATTTATCACCTGGTCGGCGATCAAAGGCAGTGTCTCGGCCACATCCCCCTGGATCACAACATCGGCGCGCACATCCATGAATGTGGTGGCGTTGTTAAGAATGACCAGGTGAGCGCCGTGGTCTAAGGCATCCACGGGCAACCTGGCTGAGGGCATCACTTCCAGGGAGGTGCCCGCCACCAGCATCAGCTCGCAATCCCTGGTGGCCTGCTCGGCTTTGGCCCAGGTCTTCAACGGCAGCTGTTCCTCGTACAGGATCACATCTGGTTTCAGCACGCTGCCGCAAATCGGGCAGTGGGGTACTGTGCAGTTATCGATATACTCATCCAGCACCGTATCAGAGAGCACCTGCTGGTAACAGCTGGTGCAGGTTAGCGTGCTGAGCGTGCCATGCACTTCCACCACGTTCTCCGACCCAGCCCGTGAATGTAACCCATCGATGTTCTGGGTGATGATAGTTGTGATGAATCCGGCAGCCTGCAGCCTGGCTAGGGCGATGTGCGCCGGATTCGGCTGGGCTGTGTAGATTTGGACCGCCAGGGGATGGAACCAGGCGTAGAACTGCTCCGGGTTGTGGCGGAAGGCGGTGAGCGAGGCCACTTCCATCGGGTCTGAACGGGTCCACAAACCTTTCCCTGGGCTGCGGAAATCCGGGATCCCCGAGGGCGTGGATATGCCCGCGCCGGTCAGTACCACCGTGCGGTGTGATTTTTTGATCAGTTTGGCTGCCTGGCTTATGGCTTCATTGACCCCACTGGACGGGCCGGTCATTCTTTGACCTGCACGCGCTTGACGATGTTATCGGCCAGCTTGGTGAACTGTTGGGAGGTAAGGTTATCCGGGTGCTGCATCACCAGGGGCACGTTGGCCTTGGAGCACTGGTATACGAGTTCAGGTGCGGCGGTGAAAACGATGCTGATGGGGTGCTGGTATTCCATCTGCACCTGTGCCAGCGTGTATTGCATCTCGGTACGCTGGCGGTTGTAGAGAACGGTGCTCACCCGCCCCTCGCCAAAACCCCTTCTTGCCAGCTCATCAATCAGGCTTAAGGTGCGTATGATCGTGTTGGGTATCGGTTCCAGCACCACGATGACTTCATCGCATTGCGCCAGGACGCGGTCGGTAATGGGGGTAATCCCCGCACCCAGGTCGAGGACCACGAAGGAGGCCATGTAAGCCAGGTATCTTGACATGGCGTCAAAATGATCGACCGCGGTGATGTACTTGGCGTCTGCCGGATCATAAGATGCCAGCAGTAGCCTGACGCCTGACTTGTGCAGGTACAGCTCGGTATCGATTGACTCCTGGCTGACCTGTTCAATAGGAGCTTGCAGCAGGCGCAGCATGCCCTGTGGGTTCAAAAAGCCCAGGTCGAGCCCCATGGTGCCAAACCCGGGTCGGAACTCGGCGATGATCACGTTCTTCTTACCACGCGCCTGCAGGCTGATCCCCAGGTTAAGGCATAATGTGGAGACGCCCAACCCGCCTTTCACACTGATCACACCGGTCACATATCCACGCGTCCGAGAAGTGGGGGGCGGCGGTATGTGGTTAATGGGCTTTTTACCGCGGGCGATCACCGCTTTCACGTGCGCAAAGAGCTCACGCGGTTGGGTGGGCTTGGTCAGGTAATCATCCGCCCCGGCCTCAAATCCCGCCACCTTATCATCCACCTGGGTTTTGGCGGTGAACATGATGATGGGGATGTTGTTGGTCACCGGGTGTGCACGTAATTTGCGTGACACTTCGTAGCCATCCATCTCGGGCATCATGATGTCCAGCAAGATAAGGTCAGGTTTGTCAGTTTGGGCCATGTTGATGGCCTGGATGCCATTGCTGGCAGCCTGTATCAGGTAGCCCTGGTGTTGTAGCATTAATCCCACCAATCGCAATGTATCCAGATCATCATCAACCACGAGGATTTTTTCAGCCATCCAGCCAACTCCTTATAATGCTAATTTCCGTCACGTAATGTGGTAATGTATTCAAACGGATGGGTAAACCGCAAATCATTATACGCTATAATTTATTTTACGATGCCTGACAGTTTTGCAACTATTTTACAACGAGATTGCGATTTACATCAAGAAAATCTGCTGCTCTTGGGGGTATCCGGTGGGCCGGATAGTCTTTACCTGCTGCATATCCTGCACGAGCTGGGATATCCCATTATCGCTGCCCATGTGAACCATGGGTTGCGTCCCGAAGCGAATGCCGAAGCGCTGATGGTGCAGCAGTTCACCGGCCACCTCGGTGTGGAATTTATCACCACCCGGTTGGATGTCCGCGCCTACGCCGAGCAGCATACCCTGTCCGTCGAAGAAGCTGCCCGCGTGGTGAGATACCGCTACCTGTTCGAGCAGGCTGAGGCTCGGGCTGTTAGCGCCGTGGTGGTGGCTCACACCGCAGACGACCAGGTGGAGACCATCCTGATGCACCTGCTGCGCGGCTCGGGTTTGGCCGGCTTGCAGGGCATGCAGGCGCGAATGCTGCCCAATCCCTGGAGTCAATACATCCCGCTGGTGCGCCCCTTGCTATTAACCTGGAGGGCGGATATCATAGATTACCTCGACCAGCATGCCATCCAGCCCGCCATCGACCATAGCAACCAGGACACCACTTATTTCCGTAACCGCCTGCGCCACGAGCTGCTGCCTTATCTGGAAGGCTATAACCCGCGCATCCGTGAGAACCTGCTGCGCCAGGGGCAGCTTTTACAGGCCGACTACGCCTATCTCATGCAGGAAGTGGAGCGCGCCTGGCAAGCCGTCCTGGTGAGGGAGCAGTGGGGTGCACTGGCGTTCAGGCAAGCGGCTTTCCTCCAGCAGCCCATCGCCATCCGGCGCTATCTGCTGCGCAGGGCCATCGCCTGGCACTACCCCAGCCTGCGCGATATCGATTTTGCGTGCATTGAGCGAGGCTTGCGATTCCTGTCGGAAAGGCGCAGCCATGGACAGGCAGACCTGATGGTGGGGCTGAGTTTGGTCTGCGAGGGGGAGCTTTTCTGGCTTGCAGCAGGCCATGCCAGGCTGCCAGCCAATGATTTTCCCGCCCTTCACCACGAAGGAGCCCTTACTCTGGAAGTGCCCGGCGAGCTTTCTCTGACCGGCGGCTGGCGGCTTGTGGCAGATTTCGTGAGCGATCCCGGGTCAGCCATTCAGCAAAGTGCTGCCAATACAGACCCGTACCAGGCCTGGTTGGATGCTTCGGAACTCACCTTGCCCTTGCTGGTGCGCAACCGCAAATCCGGCGACCGGATGCAGCCACTCGGCATGGGTGGCCATTCAATTAAGATCACCGACCTGATGATCAACCAGAAAATCCCCGCCCGGGTAAGGCCTGAATGGCCATTGGTGTGCTCGGGCGATGATATTGTGTGGGTTCCCGGTTGCTGCCAAAGCGAGTTTGGTCGGGTCAGGCCTGGGAGTCGATCACTGCTCCATCTCAGCCTGCTCAGTCACCAGGCCGCCTAGTTTCTCCAGCTTCAGCCTCACCTCGCGCCACTGGACCTGTGACAGGCCCATCTTCTGGCGTACCTTATTGGCTTCCACGCCCGCCTGCAGGTCGTCCAGGGCGCAGGTCCAGCGGCACATCTCGAACGACAGGTGCTTGGTGAGCCCGGCTTCAACGCCCAGGTCTTCCAGCAGGTATTCCAGCCTTCGCTGCGACCAGGGGAACAGCCGGTCGGCGGGCTGGTACTGGGCCTTGTATTCCTGGTAGGCCTCGATCCACTCTGGCGAGAGGGCGATCTTGCGCTCCTTATAGCGGTGGGCGGGGCTGGCGTAGCGCACGAACAGGTAGGGTCCATCAGGAGCGTCCAGGTCGATGTGGTTGGGGCTCAGTGCCAGGCATTCGCTCTTCTTGATGCCGGTATCCAGCAGCAGCTTCAGCAGGGCGTAGTAGCGCGCATCCGGCGGTTGTGCCTGGCGGTGTTTGGCGGCTGCCTCCAGCACGGCCTGGGTTTCCTCTTCGCTAAGCACCTGGGGCAGCGGGCTGGTCACCGATTGGGGCAGCACCTTTTCACCCGGGTCCACCACGATCACTCCGTATTGCGCCAGCCAGCGGAAGAAGGCCTTGATGGAGGTGATACGGCGCGCCAGGGTCTTGGGGCTGCAGGGCACGCCGCGGTGTTTCTGCATCCATTCCAGGAAGTTATTGAGCTCGTTGGTGGTGATATCGCCCAGCGGTCGGTCAGGGGGCAGGTAGGCGGCTAGCATGAACATGTCGGCGGTGAAGGCTTTCACCGTGTGAGGGCTCTTGCCCTGGTCGCCCAGGTAGATGCGCCAGGAATTGATGGCCGGGATGAGAGATGTGCGACCGGTGATGTGAGATGGGATTTTGGAATCGGGGGTCATATTCTCCTCGCCTGGCATGCGCATATTTATTTCGCATAGCCAATTTACCAATAAGTTTAGCGGAGGATGGTAATTTTGTCAACCGAGCAAATGGATCTTAAAGCATAAATCGAGGCATCAACTTCGTTGTAGTGTCATTGAGAGCCACAAGTGATCTTCTTATGGCGTGGCAATTTGCATATCGTCGTAAGCTGAGAGAACGATGATATAGTTCGAGATTCTTCTTACTGACCTGGTAATTTAATAAATATGGATCGTATTTTCTTTAACCGTCTAAATCTAACCAATCGACCTGCTCTACACCGAATGAAACGTACCGTTCATCCTCGATCTTGATTTTGATGTAGCTGTAATTCCCTTCCGGCAGGTGCCAGGTAGCTTTACCTTCGCTAGGGATATGCAGGCTACCCACTTCCCGGTAATTCCAAAAAGGCATGCGCCACCGGGTGCGCAGGTATTCCTTCCCAACCGTTTGGTAGCGCTCCTCGCTGACGAAGTTAATCAGCTCACCGGTGTCATTGAAGTGGCAGACTGCCGAGAACTTGCGCTGATACAGGTCGGCGTGCAGGCGAGCGGAGAAAGCATCGACGCAGCAGATTGGGTTGTGCTTACTTGCGAAACCTAGCATTGTTATTGTCCAGCTATTTACCCAACCCGCTTCAACGGGTTTCCCATTTTCAATAGCCATGGGTTTCAACCCATGGTGTTTCCAATCTTTCGAAACCTTAAAAAATTCGCATTCCAGCTTAAACCCCTTGTGGATTAGAACTATTGTGCTATAATCGATGAGTAATTACTCATTGATTAAACTGTTCCTTGTGATCGTCTACGATTGAATAAAACCCTCTATAATTTAGTCATTGCGAAGTGGGCGGTCACGATACATACGAAATTTCACCGGGTATAAAGCCCGCTGAAACAATCGTCCTTGATAACTGAGGTATATTGGACCTGAAATTCTGAACAGTTTGGCTAAATTATGACATACGTAATTCTTAGGAACATCGGGTAATGACCGGATGACAGTTATCGTGTATTACCCTCCGCCTTTTCTGGTCGACAAAGGCTGCCCTGGTGCTTTTCGAAGGCATGGTTACAACCGCCGCTGAAAAACTTCATCCCATTCCGCGTGTTTCGTTTTTTTCGTGCTTTTCGTGATCCAAACCCTTCTCTCTGTGAGTAATTACATCGAAGATGATTTCATATGACTTTCGTTGATAAAATCATCTTCGTATCGATTGGTTTTTGATCGATATGGATGGCTTCATAAGTTTATCTATAAATAAACGCACTCGTATACCGGTTGATCTTTACCGGTATAGGATGTAATTACATGCCACTCTTGGATCTCAGTTGGCGCCATGTTTTTTGTCATCCACCCATTCATCTATATGGATACCACCCGCTCAATAACCAATTTCCTCCCCCAGTTTGCCGGTACATTTACCTAAGCCGTAGGGGCGGGTCTCAAATCCTCACTTCATTACAATTTGAGAAATTCTCAGACCCGCCCCTACGATTAGCCGAATTATCTAAGAAATCCTTCTATTGTGTAATCCGTGAAATCCGTGCAAAAAATCCGTTGTCAGCCTATTCGTTGACTAATTACACCGAATAGTGATTACCCTCCGCATCATGATGATACCAGATCAGCCCTTTTACCTTGTTGCCTGCTTACAAGTTACCTGATTACCACCCTGCCCAAAATATTCGTTCCTATTCGTTTTTGCGCGCAACGAATACCACCTCTCACACTAAAAAGGTGGTACCAACCAAGATGGCAATTTTTATTTTTTAAAATGAAAGACTTAATGCCTAATCAATACTTACTTTTTTCAGAACGTTTAAACCTTCCAACCTTCCAACCTGCCAGCTGGCTTTATCCCGCCAGTCCCAGCTCGGGAGCTATCGTGCGCATAGCCATGATGACGTTCTGCACATGCTCCCACAGCTCCACCCCGAACTCTTCGGCAGCCTTGGCGATCTCCTCCCGGTTGGCACCCGCCGCAAAGGCCTTATCTTTCCACTTCTTCTTCACCGACGAGGCTTCCAGGTCGTATAGCGCGTGGGAGGGTCTCACCAAAGCCACGGCGGTGATCAGCCCGGTAACCTCATCGCAGGCGTACAGGGCTTTCTCCATCCGTGTGGTGCGCGGGATGCCGGTGTGGTCGGCGTGGCTCATCACGGCGTGGATCACCACTTCAGGCACGCCGCGCTGGCGCAGGATGGGCTCACCTGCCAGTGGGTGCTCTTCCAGTGTGGGATGGATCTCCCAATCGAAGTCGTGCAGCAGGCCGGTGATACCCCATAGCTCCTCGTCTTCACCGTATTTGGCAGCGTAAAAGCGCATGGCGGCTTCCACTGCCAGCATGTGGCGCACCAGGTTCTCATTTTTCACGTATTCGTGGACGATATTTAAGGTTTCAGTTCGGTTCATAATTCTCCATCAACAGCTAAGAATGTACGTTTGGTGTATCGGTTTAGTGCATTTCGAATATGATCGGCTCCACCTTGCCCAGCACGGGCAGCGGGCGCGCCAGGTGCACATCCACCAGGGCGGTGAGTGTGGCGGGCAGCTCGCGCAGGTTCCAATAGGCCAGCGAGCTGTAGCGATATTCCCTTATGTCAGCTGCCACGCCGATGGCCTTGATGCCCAGGGCATTGCAGGTGTACAGGGCGCGCGGCAGGTGGAAGCTCTGGGTTACCACCGCGGCTTCGTTAACACCAAAGATCTTCCGCGCCCGGTAGCAGGTGTCGTAGGTGCGTCGTCCGGCATAATCCAGCACGATATCGTCTCGCGGCACGCCGAGGTTGACGGCATACTCCATCATCGCTCCTGGCTCGTTGTAGCTGAGGTAGCGGTTGTCGCCGCTCATCAGGATTTTTTGCACCTTGCCTGCGAAGTACAGCCGTGCAGCCGACTCGATGCGATCCTTCAGCACCGGGGTAGGAGAGCCATCGCGATACAGCCCGGCGCCGAACACGATGGCCACCGGCCTGGCAGGGGCAGCCTCCACGGTGTAGGTGCGTGGAATGGCATACAGGGCGGTGACCAGGCGCGGCAGGATCAATACTGCCAGGCCCAGCACGATGACAGCCTCGACGAATTTTAGCAGGATTTTAACGGCTCTGAACGACACCCGGTAATTCTACCATGAACGATTTTCAGAAATTTCCAGGTGGTTCACCACATCGGCCAATACCATTCCTCTTCACGATACAACCCCTCGGGGTTACAATCTTAGACCATGAAAAACATCGATGTGGCCTATAAAGAAGCGCTGGATTACCTGTACAGCTTCGTGGATTTCAGCCTGCAGAAAACCAGCACCTATTCGCCCGACAGGTTCAAGATTGAGCGCATGCACACCTTGGCCGAGGCGATGGGCGACCCGCACCTGAGCTACCCAACCATCCACGTGGCTGGCACCAAGGGCAAGGGCAGCGTGTGCGCTCTGTGCGCTGCCGCCTTGCATGAGGCCGGGTATAAAGTGGGCCTGTACACCTCACCCCACCTGGATGACTACGTGGAGCGCATCCAGATCAATGGCCAGTTCATCACGCATGCCGGGCTGGTGGAAATGATCGAGATGCTCAAGCCCTACGTGGCAGCCGTACCCGACCTGACCACCTTCGAGATCACCACTGCCCTGGCCTTCCTGTATTTTTCGATGCAACAGGTGGATGTGGCGGTGATCGAGGTGGGCCTGGGGGGCCGGCTGGATGCCACCAATATCGTGCAGCCCGTGGTGAGCGCCATCACCTCGATCTCTTACGACCACACCCAGCTGCTGGGCAACACGCTCGCCGAGATCGCTGGGGAAAAAGCGGGCATCATAAAGCCAGGTATCCCGGTGGTCAGCTCCAGCCAGGTGGAGGAAGCCCGCTTGGTGATCGAGCGCATCGCACGTGAGCGAGGCACACGCCTGGTGGAAGTGGGCCGGGAAATTTACTTCCAGGAGGTCTCGCACTCCCTGCAGGGACAGACATTCAAGGTGTGGTCGAGCGGCACAGATGGTATTGCCCCAGCCACACTTTTTATCCCTTTCCTGGGGGAGCACCAGCTGGTGAACGCTGCAACGGCCTATGGCATACTTCAAATATTCAGTCAGCGCGGGCTGGCATTTCAACCGGAGGCGATACAAGAGGGTTTCGCCAATGCATTCTGGCCCGGAAGGTTTGAAATCATCCAGGTTGCCCCTCCCGTTGTGCTGGATTGCGCCCATAACCGCGATTCGGCGATGAAATTACGCCTGACACTCGATGAATACTTTCCGGGCAGGCCGGTGGTGCTGGTGTTCGGCGCTTCAGAGGATAAAGACATCGAGGGTATGCTGGAAGAGCTCATGCCGCAGGTGAAGGAGTTGATCGCCGTCAGGTCCTTCCACCCGCGTGCCATCGAGCCTGCCAGGCTGGTGGAGATGGCCGCAGGATATGGGCGGCAAGCGCATTGCATCGAGGACATCTCTACAGCGCTGGGAAAGGCAATGGATCTGGCAGGCGAGGATGGCTTGATTTTGGTCACCGGCAGCATATTCGTGGTGGCAGAAGCGCGCAAATACTGGGAGAAGGTAACGGGGATCAGGAGATATTGATGAAGGATAGTGATTGGTATTACCACGACGAGGAAGATGATTTCGGCGAAGCCGTCCACCGCCGTACAGAAGAGTTGTACACCGTGCCGGATGCCGTTCCCGATACGGATGGGTTGATCGAGTGCCCCGTTTTGCCCCTGCGCGACCTGGTGATTTACCCCCACATGGTGGCACCGGTGTTTGTGGGGCGTGAGGCTTCCTTGCTGGCAATCGAGGAAGCCCAGATGGACAACCACACCCTGATCGCCCTCACCCAGCGTGATGCCACCATCGAAAATCCCAAGGTTTCTGATTTCCTGACCACCGGCGTGGAAGTGGCGGTGGGACGCCTGGTGAACATGCCCGATGGTTCCAGTTCGGCGCTTGCCCAGGGGCGGCGGCGCCTTGAGCTGGTGGAATTCATCCAGATTGAGCCGTTCATGATAGCCAGGGCTCGCCCATTATTTGAGTCCACCAAAAAAGACCGCGAGATTGATGCCACCATGCGCACTGCCCTGGATCTGTTCCAGAAGTGCGTCCAGCTCAACCGCAGCCTGCCAGATGAAGCCTATTTGTACGCCCTTAATATCGAAGAGCCCGGATGGCTGGCAGACATGGTGACCACTGCTATCTCACCGCCCCTGGAAGAGCGCTTGAAATTATTGCAGATGCTCAACCCGGTGGAGCGGTTGAAGCAGGTGGTGGCGCTTCTGGCGCAGGAAGCGGATGTGCTGGAGCTGGAAGACCAGATCCATGCACGAGCCCAGAGTGAAGTGGACCGCACGCAACGCGAGTTTTACCTGCGTGAGCAGCTGCGGGCGATCCAGACTGAGCTGGGTGAGACTGACCCGTGGGTGCGCGAGATTTCTGATCTGCGCAAGCGCGTAGAGGGCATTAGCCTGCCTGAAGAGGTAATGCTGCGAGCCTTGAAGGAGATTGACCGCCTCAACCAGATGCCAGCCATGTCACCCGAGGTGGGCATCATCCGCACCTACATCGATTGGATTCTCGACCTTCCCTGGACCACGACGACCGATGATAACCTTGACGTGGCTCATGCGGCGCAGGTGCTGGAGCAATATCATTATGGCTTGCCGCGGGCCAAAGACCGCATCCTGGAGTTTATTGCCGTGCGCAGCTTAAAGCCCAAGCGCTCCAGGCAGCCCATCCTGTGCTTCGTGGGGCCACCCGGCACAGGTAAAACCTCGCTGGGCAGATCGATCGCCGAGGCTCTGGAGCGTAAGTTCGTGCGTCTGTCGCTGGGAGGCGTGCGCGATGAAGCCGAAATCCGCGGCCACCGGCGCACGTACATCGGCGCATTGCCCGGTAGGATTCTGCAAACCATGCGGCGGGCCGGCACGATCAACCCGCTGTTCATGCTGGACGAGGTGGATAAGCTAGGGCAGGACTTTCGCGGTGACCCTTCTTCGGCTCTCCTGGAAGTGCTTGACCCTGAGCAAAATCACGCCTTCTCCGACCACTACCTTGAGCTGGCGTACGACCTGTCGAAGGTGATGTTCATCACCACTGCCAACTATACCGGGCCAATCCCCTCCGCCCTGCTTGACCGCATGGAGGTGATCGAGTTCCCGGGGTATATTGAGGAAGAAAAGTTGGAGATCGCCCGGCGTTTCCTCATCCCACGCCAGCTAGATGAAGCCGGTTTGGATGAAGACCGGGTGCAGTTCGAGTCCCCGGCTCTCAAGCGCATCGTGCGCGAGTACACCTACGAGGCCGGCGTGCGGAACTTCGAGCGGGAGATTGGCATGATCGCCCGCAAGATCGCCCGCATAAAAGCCGAAGGGAAAACCTATCAAAAGCGGGTGACCCCGGGGGTGATCGAGAAATACCTGGGTCCGCCCCAATTCTTCACCCAGGAAGCCGAGCGCCAGGATGAGGTGGGGGTTGCCACGGCCATTGCCTGGACCGAAAACGGCGGTGAGATCATGCCGGTGGAGGTCCTGCTGATGGATGGCAAAGGGAATCTGCAAATCACCGGGCAGATCGGCAACGTAATGCAAGAATCTGCTCAGGCCGCTTTGAGCTACCTCAAGTCGCGCTCTCAGCAATTCAGCATCGACCCGCAGGTGTACGAGGACCTGGATATCCATATCCACATCCCCGAAGGAGCCATTCCCAAGGATGGGCCGAGCGCTGGTATCACCATCTGCACCGCCCTGGTTTCGGCATACACCGGGAGGGAGGTGCGCAAGGATGTGGGCATGACAGGTGAGATCACGCTGCGCGGGCACGTGTTGCCGGTGGGCGGCATACGTGAGAAGGTGCTCTCCGCACACCGCTCAGGCCTCAAGACGGTGATCCTGCCTAAACGCAACGCCAAAGACCTGGTGGATGTTCCCAAGCGCGCCAGGAGCGAGCTGCAACTGGTGCTGGTTGATCACATCGAGCAGGTGTTGGATGTGGCTCTCAAGCCTGCCAAACCCGACATGGCCCGAACACCACGCTCTGCGCGCAAACCGAAGTTAAAAGAAGCCAGTGGCGAGAATGCAGAGTCTAAAACCGCTGAAATATAGGTTACCACCGCAAGAGCCAACGCGTTAAGCAAAATCATTATACAATTATCCGACATGAGTTAACTACGGTAGCAATTTGCGCCAGGCAGGTTTGTACATGATTAACGACGTACCCTCACTACCAGGCATACCTGACCATTCTGCCGAGATCCAGGCACTGCTGGCAGGCGGAATGGGACCCTCGCTGCACTGGTTCCCTGAGGATGTTCCGCTCTCCACGCTGGCTACCACCCTGGTGGGCATGGCCAATGCAGAGGGCGGCACGGTCATCCTGGGGGTGTCGCCGCGTGCCGGCGAGCTGGTGGGCGTCACCGATCCACAAGCTGCCTGTGACCGGGTGTTCCAGGCAGCCATCCTGGCAGACCCCACGCTTGTGCTGCCACTGCCGCGCCTTGTGACTGCCAGGGCGGCTGGAAAAGCCGGTCCACTCAACCTGGTGATGGTGAGCGTGCCTGATGGATTGCCCAACGTGTATTGCCTGGATGGGCGATACCTGGGCCGGCAGGGCCCACAGACCAACCCGCTGTCTGCACGCCAGTTATACCGGCTGCTGCACCAGAGGGGCACCTTGCAGTTCGAAACCAGGCTGGCGCCCGAAGCCAGTCTGCAGGACCTAGATCCAATTGCCGTGGCTGATTATGCCCATGCGGTGGCGAATATTCCCAAGGATGATATCGCACAGGTATACCAGTTTCTGGTGAGGCGCGGTTGCCTGAAGCGAGTTGGTGATGAGCTTCAGCTAACCTACGCTGCCCTGCTGCTCTTCGGTCGAGCACCCCAGCAGTGGCTACCCAGTGCCACCATCCTGGCGGGGCGCTTCCCGGGCAATGCATTATCGAGTGTGTACCTAAAGCGGGATATCGGCGGCAATCTCCCAGGCCAATTGAAGCAGGCGGAAGAATTCGTCCGATCCAACTTGAATACGGTGGTAAGGCTGGCGGGATTGCAGCACCAGGAGAGCCTGGAGTATCCCTTCGAAGCCGTGCGCGAGCTGCTGGTGAACGCGGTGGCGCACCGTGATTACAACCTGCAGGGCGATAACATCCACCTGAATATCTTTGCCGACCGGTTAGAAATCTCCTCGCCGGGCACATTACCCGGCCCGGTGAACCTGAAGAACTTGCTGGTGGCACGCTACGCCCGTAACGCGGTCATTTCGCAGGTGCTGTCAGACCTGGGCTATGTGGAACGACTGGGTTATGGGCTTGACAGGGTGGTGAGCGTCACCAGGGAAGCCGGCCTGCTGCCACCGCGATTCGAGGAAATTGCCGGCACTTTCCGGGTGACCCTGTTCGCCGGGCAGATAGGCAGCGACGTAGACGGTAAGTACGTAGACCTCTCAGCCTACCTAGCGCTGGACCTGAACAGTCGCCAGCAGCTGGCACTCTCTCACCTGGCGAGGCAGCGGCGCATCAGCAGTCACGAATACCAGGCATTATGCCCCGATGTGCATGCCGAAACCTTACGCCGCGACCTGGCGGACCTGGTTTCACGGGGAATCTTGATTAAGGTGGGGGATAAAAAGACGACCTATTATATACTGAAGAGAGTGTAGGTTTTCCAGTATATTTGCGGTTTATGGGCAGGCATTTTGCAGGTGCTGTTCGTATGTCTCGGCGAAGACGTGGCGTCCCGACCCATCGCAAGCGGCGCGGAAGTAGTAATAATCACTGCTGGCAGGGAAAGCGACCGCATTGAGCGCCGGTAGCCCGGGGTTGGAGATCGGCCCGGGAGGCCAGCCCGTGTGGGCATATGTGTTGTAAGGAGAGTTTACCCGCAGGTCTTGGGCCGACAGCGGGTTGGTCCACCATGTGGCTTGGGATTGATTATAGCCAAGTGCGTACTGGACGGTGGGGTCGGAGGCAAGCTCGGAGCCGGCGTTCAGGCGGTTATAAAACACAGATGCAATGAGCGGCATTTCATCCTCTGCCACTGCTTCTCGCTGGACGATGGATGCCAGGGTTACTGCCTGGCACAAGTCGAGGCCTTGGGCAGCGAATCCATCCTGTAAGGTTGAGGTAACTTGTGCTTCGAAATTGTCCAGGATGGTGGAGAGCAGCTCATCAACCGTGGTTTCTCTGGGCAGGGTATAGCTACCAGGGAACAGGTAGCCTTCCAAGTAGTTACCGGGCAGGCACGCTGAAAAACTGTAGCCATGAGGCGGGTAATGGGCCGCCTCTAGAAACACAGACGAACTAATATTGAAGCCAGAGCTATATAATGCATTTGCCACCTCTTCCAGCCGCCAGCCAGGCAGTATGGTCAGGGTGACCTCGGCGGATATCGACGACTGGATGGCCTGGGCGATCTCAAGCGGGGTCATGGACGGGCTCAGCTGATAATCTCCGGCCTTCAAGGTAGTGTCGAAGCCAGCAAACTGCAGGTAATCCCGGAAGGCGCCAGCATTTGGGACCAGGCCTGATTGTTCCAAGCTGGTGGCGATGGCTGGCACGGATTCCCCTGGCTGAATGGTGAAATCGGTCACACCCTCCTGAGAGCTCACGGCTTGGGTAAGATCTCTGGCATGCAACAGGATTGAGGCCGACAAGTAAACCTCCTGTCGGTAGGTGAGCTGAGTAGAAGGCTCACCGAAGGTTTTCTCAGCCTGGGTAATAATCAGACCGGGAATAACTAATATGACGATGATCACCAATCCAACCAGGAGGACAAGCAATAAGCAGCAGGTGAGATGGCGTGAGCGAGGTTTAGAGGGCGTCATTTTACTGGCCGGCTTTCCAATCCAGGTAGGACTGCAAGATCACGGTGGCTGCTAGCTCATCCAGGTGGCCGCTACGCTTGCGGCGAGGGACGCCCATTGCGATACGTGCCTGGCGCGCATCCAGGGTGCTGAAGCTTTCGTCCCAGGTGGTGATTGGGATGTCACATTGTTGTCGGATGGCTTCTGCCAACCTGTCGGCTCTCTTGCTGGCGGAAGTGGGCATGCCATCATCGTCCAGTGATTTACCCACCACGATTAACCCCACGCCTTGATGGGTGGCGAGGTCGGCAATGGCAGCTGCATCCAGTGGCCGCGAGATGTGTTTCAACACGGTGAGTGGCGAGGCAATGGAGGCCGTCGGATCACTAACAGCTACACCAATGCGCTTTTCACCGGGGTCAATCGCCAGGATTCTCATGGATTTTCAGCAATCAACAGCCTAATGCGTAAAGCTGTAAAGGGCAGCCAGGGCCACCAGGATGGAGTGAGCGTAATGTCGACAGGCTTTGCCAATGAGAATGTCGCTGACAATTGGTCATTTGCCTGTGCAATGGTCAGGCCGGTGACTTCATTGATAGCTCGATTTACCGGAATATCTGCCTGAAGCTCGCGTTTTGCGGTGGTTGCAACGTGATAAAAACCATCCTTTCCCTGTGAAGTCTCTGGTAAAGAAGCAAATACCAGTGTGTCAGGAAGTGCGGAGTAACCTGCCGGCAGTTTTTCGTCAAGTATATTGGATGCCATATCGTGTAACATACCCAATGATATCACCTGGCATTGGTATTTTGCCCGCATGTATAGCACTAGCTGGTCCCCCGGTTGATTTATGGAGGGCATTTGGGTTTCCTCGATCGTTTCAAGAAGAGTCATTGTTGGCGAGATCAGCTGGTCTCCCACAGGGAGATACGACTGCATCCGGGAAAACGCATCCTGCTCGAGTGCAGACTCAAGCTGCTGGCGCAGGGTTTGCAGGTCATATGTATTGGGGGATGGGACAGATGCATCCGTCCCACCATGCGTGGCTCTTGGGTTGCTCACCTCCAAGGCCAAACCGGAGTTGTTATCAATCACTGAAAGGCTTCCGCCTGGCAAGTTTCCAGAAGTGCCCGGATTGATGGCGCGAGCAGGCACTATCACGGTTTTACTTGCGCCGATGAGCACATTGCTTGATGAAGTGATGATAAAACGCACGGGAGCATTGCCTCGTGAAGCAACGATTGTCCCGCTGGGAAGGGTGACCGTTTGGGTGGAAGCATTGGTAAACTGCAAGTCAGCTACGGCATACGCATCAGGGATAAGAGTCCATCCCGTGGCAGTGATGGTATCCCGCCCTTCAATATTCACCTCCTGCCGGTATGTGGGCAACATTCCTGAGGATGTGCTCGCAGCGGATGATGAAGGGTTGGCGAGTAAATCCAGCTGGATGGATTGGATTTCCCGCTGGGGTGTGAGGGTAATGGTTGCACCTGGCAGGAGCACGGCACCTATTGCTAGGAAAGCGGCCAAGCTTATGAATATGCTTAGCAGGCGGGTAAGGGGAGTATCAGCCCGTAAAGATGCATTTAGGCGAACATAACTTCGCAGGCCGTCCAAATTTACTGTTGACTTGTCGCGTTTGATTTCAGGTTGTTGCACGGGATTCGCTTTCCAATCCTCCCACTTAACCTCGCCCAGGTCATCAAATTGGGGTATGCCAATCTGATGAGCATGAAAACACACTATAGGATCTTCGGTGACCAATGCAATCTGTGCACCAAGCCTACTGGCATGTCGCAAAACCAGCTTCAGGTCTAATAATCGATTCAACACACTACCATGTGCGGGCCATACCAATATGATGCGCTCTGCCTGGCTCCAGCCAAGCTTATCACGGACTGAGAGGCAATCATCTTGGGCGTCGAGTTGGATAATTTGGGTTTTCACACCAGAGTATTGTTATGCTTACAATAATGACGGACCAGCTTCCAAATTCATGAAAAGCATCTATTTCTATCAATCTTTCTCCGCCTGGGAGGCTGGTGATTCAGAAGGGTTACTCACTGAGGTGATCTGCAACCCAACCCGGAACACTTTCCAAGGCCTGTGATAACATAGCGGTATCCCTTGCGCCTGCCTGAGCGAGGGTTGGTTTTCCACCTCCTCCGCCCCCAAGGGGAGCTGAAACGAATTTAATCAACTCGACGGCGTTCAAGCCTCTGGAAGTTAAGTCAACAGTGATGCCGGCTACAATGATTGGACGGTTATCCCTGACACCGGCAAGCACAACAACACCGTTGGTGGGAAATTGCTGCCGAAAACGATCAACCATCTGCCGCAGCATATCGGCATCGGCCTCACCGAGCCTGGCTGCCAATACATGCACGTTGCTCACGAGCTTCACCCGTTGGAGATGTTGTATGAAATCTTTGGAAACCTGTCCTTGCATCAAAGCTGAAATTTGTTTACGATAAGCATTAAGCTCATCCAGCAGACTGGCAACTTTTTCGGGAAGCTGTTCTGGAGCACTGCCCAGCAGGACTGATGATCTGTCGAGCAGCTCGAAGCGATTCTTGATCAGCTCGTAGGCTTTTCTGCCCGTTACAGCTTCGATACGGCGGATGCCGGCTGCCACACTGCTTTCACTGGTGATCAGGCATACGCCAATATCACCGGTCTGTTTGACATGGGTGCCACCGCATAGCTCGTACGAAAAAGGCTTATCGCTTCCAATGGTGATGGTACGGACCGTTTCGCCATATTTCTCACCGAACAATGCCATGGCACCTTCGTGTAAAGCCTGCTGGCGTGGTTTGTAACTTATCTTGAGAGGGAAATCACCCAGTATATCCCTATTGACCCCTGCTTCAATCTCAGCCAGTTGTTGACGAGTAACGGCTTCGGGATGGGTGAAGTCAAAACGCAGACGGTCTGGTGCAACCAACGAGCCAGCTTGCCGGGCATGATCACCCAATACCTTGCGCAACTCAGCATGCAACAGGTGGGTAGCAGTATGGTTGCGCATGATGTCCCTGCGCTTTTGTGGGTCCACGACGGCAAGTGCCTCGTCGCCGATTTTTGGCTTACCGCGGATCACCTTGCCAATGTGGACAATCAAGCCGCCGATGGGCTTACGCATATCCAGGATTTCGATGCTCCATTGTTTATCAATGGAGTGGATGATACCGGTGTCGGATACTTGACCACCAGATTCGACATAAAAGCATGTTTCAGGCAGTATTACTTCGATTTCATCCATAGGAGAGGCAGAATCTACCACATCGCCATTCCTGATCAAGGCCAGTAACAATCCTGATACTTCCAGGCGGTTGTATGGATCATATTCCACACCGTCGTCTGGGAGAGAACCTTTAGATTTAAGACTGGTCAAGATGCGCAGATAGACTTCAAGATCTTCGTTAGTTTGGTCCTGAACGAATTTCCCTCCGCCAGAAACCTGTCGATGTTCTTCCATAGATTCAATATAACCAGTTTCGTCTACATCCAATCCGTTCTCCCTGGCTATATCGCGGGTGATCTCGAAAGGCATACCATAAGTGGTGTATAAATCTGCAGCTAATGAACCTGATAGAACCGTCTGCTTCGATTGCTTTAGATTATCTAGTAAATCTTCGAGGTGGGCGGTTGCCCGATTCAGAGTGCGCTGGAATTGTTCTTCCTCACGAGTGATGGAAGTGAGTATAGGTATGCGGTTTCGCGTTAATTCTGGGTAGAAATTCCCGTAGATGTGGACGATATTTTCAGCCACCTTGGCGAGAAATGGCTCATGGAGGCCAATTTTTCCACCAAAACGATAAGCTCGCCGGATGATCATTCGGGTTATATAATTGCGCCCCAGGTTGCCAGGCACCACATTATCAGCGATCAGGAATGCGGCAGCTCTAGCATGATCGGCGATGACACGGTATGGAGTGAAATTCTCCTCACGCTGTTCATCGGTGTGTCCAGTTAATTTTTGAGTGGTAAGGATCAGCGGCCATAGTAAATCAGTGCGGTAATTTGAATCGACATCTTGCAGTACCGAAACGATACGCTCAAAACCCATGCCGGTATCTACGTGCCTCTCAGGAAGGGGCTCAAGCTGGGTGGGACTCAGCCGGTTATACTGGATAAAAACCAGGTTCCACAGCTCCAGGAAACGCAGGCAATCCCCATTTACCGTACATACATGACCGGGGACATCTTGCTTATCACAAAACTTGATTCCACGGTCAAGGTGAATCTCACTACATGGACCACAAGGGCCTGTCTCAGCCATCTCCCAGAAATTATCTTTGCGTCCGAAGTAAAGCGCATGCCCTGGGATAAAACCCGGCATATGGTTCCAGGCTTCAGCGGCTTCATCATCTGAAGGGATATTTCCCTGGTCATCTTTGAATACTGTTGCCCAGAGATTTCCCTTGGGCAAATTCCAAACATCGGTGAGCAGCTGCCAGGCCCAGGTGATGGCTTCCTTCTTGTAATAATCACCAAAAGACCAGTTCCCCAGCATCTCGAAGAAGGTGTGATGGATATTGTCACGGCCAACATCCTCAAGATCATTATGCTTGCCAGCAACGCGCATACATTTTTGGGAATCAGTGGCTCGCGTATATGGCCTTTTATCGATGCCCAAGAAGACATCCTTGAATTGAACCATACCCGCATTGGTGAATAGTAGGGTTTGATCCCCTCCCGGAACCAAGGAGGCCGATGGAACTACAGTATGGCCATGCTCAACAAAGAAATCGATAAAAGTCTGGCGAATTTCTTCTCCAGTAGGTTTCCCTAATATCATTCAAAAACCTGTTCTACGTCAACTCAGAAGTACAGTTCGGGCAACGTGTGGCTGGAATCGGTATCTGCGTATGGCAGAATTGGCACTCCTTGGTGGTGGGTGCAGTGGGTGCAGGGGCTTTTTGCAAGCGACTGATTGCCCGAATCACGATGAAAACAACAAATGCGATGATAAGGAAAGTAATTATACTGTTAATGAATATGCCGTAGTTTATGGTTGCTGCACCAGCTGCCTGTGCATCAGCCAGGCTGGCGTAGTGCTGGCCATTTAAGGCAATAAATAGATCGGTGAAATTAACTTTCCCGGTTGCCTGGCCGACGAGGGGCATGATAATATCGTTCACCAGGGAGTTGATGATTGCACCAAAAGCTGCCCCAATGACAACAGCCACAGCAAGGTCAATTACATTACCTTTCATGATAAAAGCTTTAAAATCTTTCCACATTGTATTTTCCTCCTAGCTAAATGATATTATTGTATTAATTATACGCATGATTGAGAAATTTTGAGGAACCTAGTTAGCTAACAAGTATAAAACCTATTGTGCTCGAATGCTTCTGATGTGGTTATCTAAAATAAACTGGTATATTTGAGGACTTATGGTGCGATATAATCCTTCCGTCATTTTATTTGGTAAGAGATTGTGATATGAAATCCAACCCGACCGGTGATAGTCGTAAAAACTACCTGTACTTTACCGTGTTTTGCTCCGGAATGGTCAGTCTGGCTATCGAATTTGGGGCTTCGCGCCTGCTGGGAAATAGCTTTGGGACGAGCAACCTGGTGTGGGCAAGCATTATTGGATTGATCTTGATATATCTGACAGCGGGATACTTCATTGGTGGCAGGTGGGCGGATGCTTCTCCACGCCACCAAACGATGTATATGGTACTGGCCTGGGCAGGTTTCACTTCGGGGTTGGTTCCATTTATTGCCCGACCGGTGCTGCGAATGGCAGCTGACGCCTTTGACCAGCTTCAAGTTGGCATCCTTTTCGGTTCGTTTACTGCGGTTCTCATCCTTTTGATCATACCGGTTACCTTACTTGGCACAATCTCACCCTTTGCCATACGGCTGGCAATCGTGGATTCGAGACAGGCAGGGCGAATCTCGGGGCAAATTTATGGTATATCCACTATAGGATCTTTCATCGGCACATTTTTACCGGTTTTGGTACTGATCCCGGTGGTGGGAACGACCTACACATTCCTGATATTCAGCCTGCTGCTGACCCTGGTGGCCTTGGTCGGTATCTGGAAATCATCCGGCTGGAAACATGTACTATTGTGGATCTGGATGCCCATCGTGCTGCTTGGGTTGGGGGTTGCCTTTGGAAAAGGTCCCATCAAACAGACTGAAGGTGAGATCTACGAAAAGGAATCAGCCTATAACTATATCCAGGTCATTGAGCGAGATGGTTACCGTTACTTACGCCTGAATGAGGGGCAAGGGATCCATTCCATGTGGAACGCCACCGAATTAAATTACAACGGCCCATGGCAGGAGTTTTTAGTTGCTCCATTCTTTAATGTTGCACCATTTTCATCCAGCCAGGTGAAAAGCATGGCGATCATCGGCCTGGCAGCCGGAACTGTGGCCAGACAGGCAACATTTGTATACGGTCCAATCCCAATCGATGGATTCGAGATAGACCCGGACATTATTGAAGTTGGAAGGGAATATTTCGGGATGGATATGCCCAACCTCAATGCCATCGCACAGGACGGGCGGGTAGGCTTGGAACACAGCACGAATAGCTATACAGTCATCGCAGTGGACGCTTATCGCCCGCCATATATCCCACCTCACCTGACTACCCAGGAATTCTTCCAAGAAACTCGGGATCATTTAACTGGTAATGGAGTACTGGCAGTCAATGTGGGGAGAAGCCCTGTGGATCGAACACTGGTCGACCAGATCGCAAGCACCATTCAATCAGTATATCCATCGGTTTATGTGATGGATGTGCCGGGTTCCTACAACAGCTTGATATATGCGACAAAACAACCCACCCAGTTTGAAAATTTACTAGCCAACTATAATGATCTCATCGAGGCAGCAGCCCCCCAATTATTGTTGGATGCGATATCAAAGGCGATTGTTGATATCCAGCCCACACCACCGATCAGCGTGGTTTACACGGATGACTGGTCACCCATCGAATGGGTAACCAACCGCATGGTTTTAAGCTACGTATTATTTGGAGATATGAATGAAATCGGTCATTAGGCTGAGTTTCTCTATAAGGGTGGAAGAGTAAGATGAAAAATATATATAGAGATCTATCTTGGGTCGTTGCGTTGCTGCTGCCGGTGGTTCTTGTGCTAACAGTAGTCCGGTTTGTTATGAACCCCTGGTTTCTGGATTTTGAATACCATACCCCAGGTTTTCCAGCAGATCCCTATGGTTTCACACTCCAAGACCGCTTGAAATACGGCAAGCTAGCTGTGGAGTATCTGAACAACTCTGCGGATATCTCATTTCTAGGCGACCTACGTTTTCCTGCTGGCCAGCAAGCGCCAAAGGCTACCTGCCTGGAGATGACAGACTGCACAAAATTATTCAATGACCGGGAATTACAACACATGCTGGATGTTAAAACCGTGGTCATCGGGGCAACACGCGTCTTAGTGACTGCTGCTGCCATTTTGGTGGTATTGGTCATCTGGGCATGGAGAGGGAAATGGATGCGTGATTATATTAGAGGCTTACAAATGGGCGGAATCCTTACTTTGGGGTTGCTGGGCTTAATCGTTTTATTGGCGGTAGCAGCTTTTAATTATATTTTTGTCATCTTTCATGAAATCTTTTTCAAGGCCGGCACCTGGACATTCCTATTCAGCGACACTCTGATCCGCCTGTTTCCTGAGCGATTCTGGCAGGATACATTCCTGATGGTAGGTGGCCTTTCAGCTGTGCTGGGGTTGCTATTTTATTTCGGAATGCGAAGAGTCCTGCTACGACCAATCCAGTAAGCATCAACAAATATAAAAGTCCCATCATTTTTATCACCGTGGGACTTTATACAGTAGCTTTCCTACCATTGCGAAAATAGGTCAATTAGTTATAGCTGGTATTTTACTCTAACTTATTTTCACTCTATATAATAATTCTACTCTTCTAACACGTGTTATTTCGCCTTGCCCTGGTTGGCAACTGCTTCAGCTGCCTTGCGCACTGCTTCAGGATCTCCCATGTAGAAGTGCTTGATAGGGCGTAGATCCTGATCCAGCTCATAGACCAACGGAATGCCGGTGGGGATATTCAGCTCGGGGATTTCCTGGTCGGATATATTGTCGAGGTATTTCACCAGCGCGCGTAGGCTGTTTCCATGTGCGCAGATAATCAGGCGTTTACCGGATTTGACGATTGGTGCAAGGGTGCTGTGCCAATAAGGCAACATACGGTTCACGGTATCTTTCAGGCATTCAGTGGTGGGAAGCTCATTGGCAGAGAGCGAGGCATAACGACGATCAAACCTGGGATGACGAGGGTCATCCATATCCAGGGCAGGCGGTTGGACATCATAACTCCTGCGCCAAATTTTCACCTGTGCCTCACCGAATTTCTCAGCCATTTCGGCTTTATTCAAGCCTTGCAAGGCGCCGTAGTGGCGCTCGTTGAGCTGCCAGGCATTAATCACCGGCAACCATTCAATCTCCATATCTTCCATGACAATCCACAGAGTCTTGATAGCTCTCTTAAGCACAGAGGTGTATGCCATATCGAAGGTATAGCCACCTTCGCGCAATAATCTGGCGGATTCATGCGCTTCATTCTCGCCCTGGACGGTTAATCCCACATCTGTCCAGCCGGTAAAACGATTTTCCAGGTTCCAAGTGCTTTGACCGTGCCGTAATAATATGAGCGTGTATTTAGAGTCCATTTTTATTCCTTATTAATTTGACATAATAACGTCCCCGAGCCACATGCTTTCCGCGTGGAAAGCCGTTTTGCAAGGAGACGTTATGTTTAAACGACCGTTATAACCAATCTGCCGATATGTTATCGGATTGCCTGCTCTGTATCAGGGTCGAACAGGTGCATATTACCCATGTTGAACATCAGCTGGGTTCGATCGCCCATGCTCACCCTAGTGCGCGGGTCAACACGGGCAACAAAGGAATGCTCTCCAATGGTAAGATAAAGCTGGATTTCATTGCCCATCAGCTCGGTCACATCCACCGTGCCTTCAACCGGCTGGGGGATGATTCCTGGTGGTAGGTAGTTGGGATCTTGGATATCTTCAGGGCGGATGCCCATGATGACCGGATGATTCAGGTAATTGGCATATGTTTCCTTGCGTGACTCGGGTACTTCAAGCTTAAAGGAGCCCCCATCAATGTAGAATTTACCATCTGATTGGACCAGCTTGGTTTTGAAGAAGTTCATTGCTGGTGATCCGATGAAGCCAGCCACGAACAGATTATCCGGTTTATCGTAGAGCACCTGGGGGGTATCGACCTGCTGTAACAAACCCTTGTTAATCACGGCAATGCGGGTCGCCATGGTCATGGCTTCAATTTGGTCGTGAGTAACGTAGATGAAGGTGGTCTGCAGCTGTAGGTGTAGCTTGCTCAGGTTAGCGCGTGTTTCCACGCGCAGTTTTGCATCCAAGTTCGAGAGAGGCTCATCGAACAGGAAAACTTTGGGCTCACGCACAATGGCCCGTCCAACTGCCACGCGCTGTCTTTGCCCGCCGGATAGCTGGCGAGGTTTTCGATCCAGCAAATTTCCAATGCCCAGTGTTTCGGCGGCCTGGCTCACCCTCTTTTTAATCTCTTCCTTGGGCGTCTTGCGTAATTTCAAACCGAATGCCATGTTATCATACACGCTCATGTGCGGGTATAGCGCGTAAGATTGGAATACCATGGCAATATCCCGGTCTTTCGGCGCAACATCATTGACCACCCGATCACCAATTAAGATGCGACCTTCGGTGATCTCTTCCAGCCCTGCCAGCAAGCGCAGCGCAGTGGTCTTCCCACATCCAGAAGGGCCTACTAAGACCAGGAATTCCTTGTCTGCAATGTTGACGTCAAGGCTATTGACCGCGGTTACATCTCCAAACCGCTTCGTTACTTTATCGTATGTAACACTAGCCATCAGAACTTCTCCTTTCGGTAGATTATAGTGAGGCAATTATATCTTCGGTCGAAAATTAATACAATCATTTCAGGAATATTCAACCGTAACTCCTTGCCTAATTCCATTGCTCATACTAGAATGAGTACCTGAGACAAATTGGTGAAAGCAGAAGATATCACTCCGATTCGCAAGCAATATTTAGATATTAAGCGACAGTATCCTAATGCCATAGTATTCTTCAGGCTGGGTGATTTTTACGAAACATTCGACCAGGATGCTGAGATAGCATCGCGTGAGTTGGACATTGTGCTCACTTCGCGGCCAATTGGGAAGGGCGTGCGCGTGCCACTAGCCGGTATCCCTCACCACGCAGTGGAAAATTACCTGGCGCGCTTGATTGAACGCGGCTTCCACGTGGCGATTTGCGAGCAAGTGGGTAACCAACCAGTGAAAGGCATATTCCCGCGTGAAGTTGTGAGGGTGGTCACGCCGGGGACGGTGCTCGAATCGGGATTGCTGCCTGCCGATACCAATAATTACCTGAGCTGTGTCATGATATCGGGAAACCAGGCAGGGGCAGCATACGTGGATATCTCGACGGGGGAATTCGCAGTCACAGAACTGAATAGCGATGATATTCAAAGTGTGGTGCGAGCTGAACTTACGCGGCTCCATCCGGCAGAAATCCTTTTTCCCGAAGATATGCAACTGACAAATGGCTTAACCGGCCACCTGACCGCATGGCCAGCTTATCGGTTCGAATTTTCCCGCTGCCAAGAGACCCTGCTGGCGCATTTTGGGGTGGCATCATTGGATGGATTTGGACTGCGCGGGATGACTTTAGCAATTCGGGTTGCGGGGGTAATCTTGCAATACCTGAAAGAGACCCAGCCGGCTGCCATCAGGCTGCTAACCCACCTGAACACATATTCCACCAGCGAGTTCATGACTTTGGATGCGTCGACTCGCCGCAACCTGGAATTGACCGAAACTATCCGGGATGGGAGTGTGGAGGGGAGCCTGTTGGGAGAGCTTGACCAGTGCGTGACGCCGATGGGCAAACGCTTGATGCGCCAATGGGTGAGCAAGCCGCTCCTTGAAGTGGCGCAGATCCATAAACGCCAGCAGGGAGTGCTACTGCTGGTTAGAGATGGCATGCTGCGGGCAGAGCTACGGGCAGCCTTAAAGCCACTGAGCGATCTCGAACGTTTAACCACCCGGCTGGTCAGCGGGACTGCACAGCCACGCGATCTGGTTGGGATGCGAGCGACTTTACAAAGGTTACCGGGAATAATCCTCCTATTTAGCAATTTAGAAACCTCTCAACCCAATCCTGAATCACCTGATAGTGCGATTAATTTCGCAATGAAGGATTTCGATGCTTGCATAGATGAGTTGCAGCTACTCGAGTCTGCCATTGCAGATGACCCGCCATCCATACTGCAGAATATTGGCGTGATCAGGCCGGGATATTCCACCGAGCTGGATGGGGTAATTGAAAGGTCGCGACATGCGCGTGAATGGATCGCCAACCTGGAGCACGTGGAGCGCGAACGTACCGGGATCAAGACACTCAAGGTAGGATACAACAAGGTCTTCGGCTATTACCTTGAAATCAGCAAGGCCAATGCAAATTTGGCCCCTGCGGAGTATATCCGCAAGCAGACATTGGTGAACGCTGAGCGCTTTATCACGCCGGAGATGAAGGAATATGAAGCGCTGGTGTTGAACGCCGAAGAAACCATCCATGAGATCGAAGCACGTTTGTTCAGGCAACTATGCGAACAATTATCATCATCTTCGAAAAAGCTGCTGGCGACTGCGCGAGCATTGGCGACGCTGGATGTTTTGGCATCGCTGGCCGAAGCAGCCACGCTGGGCAGCTATGTGCTCCCGGAAGTGGTTGCGGAAGACGTATTGGATATCCATGAAGGCAGGCACGCGGTGGTGGAGCATTACCTGCATGGCGAGCGATTCGTGAGCAATGACGCCATTTTCGAGGAGGGAGAACGAATCCGCATCCTTACCGGGCCGAACATGTCAGGTAAGAGCACTTTCTTACGGCAGGTGGCATTGATCGTTTTGATGGCGCAGATGGGCAGCTTCGTACCGGCATCCTCGGCACGCATCGGGCTGGTGGACCGGATATTCACACGCATCGGCGCCCAGGATGAAATCTATTCGGGGCAGTCGACCTTCATGGTGGAGATGGTGGAGACGGCGAACATACTGCACCACGCCACAGAGCGCTCGCTGCTTATCCTGGACGAAATCGGGCGGGGCACCAGTACCTACGATGGGGTATCGATCGCCTGGGCAGTGGTGGAGTACATCCATAACCACCCATCCTTGCGCGCCAAGACCCTGTTTGCCACCCATTACCACGAGCTGACCCAGCTGGCAGAGCTGCTGCCGGGGGTGCGCAACTATAACGTGGCAGTCAACGACAGCGGTGGGCAGGTGGTGTTCTTGCACAAGATCATCCCGGGTGGCGCTGACCGCTCTTATGGCATCCACGTGGGGCAACTGGCGGGCTTGCCAACGCCGGTGGTGCAGCGGGCAGAGCAAATATTGCTCCAATTGGAGAAATCTTCCGGGAAGGCGGTAAAAATCAACCCGGAGCTGCCCAGGCAGATGGCGCTATTTCCTGAGACGAACCCGTTGATCGATGAGCTAAAGAGCCTGGACATTAATGGATTATCGCCTATCGAAGCGCTAAACAAGCTGTATGAGTGGAAGAAGAAATTTGCGGATAAGCCGGAGGAGGAAAAACCAGTATAAAGCCAGCGGATTTAGAGGCTTGTGTAGTTTGCAGTTATACAATATCATTTTCATTGAGCATCAGGGCGGACAGGTTTAAGAATAGCTTTTAATAATTGTGAGTGTAATTAAATCGATTGTGGTAAACTATGCCGTTAGATTTGTCCTAATCATGTGAAATTTGCTACATGACCTGGAAAAGATCGTGTAGAGTATGATTGCATACAGGAGGCAATAAATGACTGAAAAGAAATGGGTGTTTTCATTTGACGAGGTTAATCTCGCGGAGCAGTACGTGGGGGGCAGCTGGGATGGGGTGCGTGGATTACTGGGCGGCAAAGGATCGGGCCTGGCAGACATGACGAGGGCAGCAGTGCCGGTGCCCCCCGGGTTTACGGTGACCACCGAAGCCTGTAACGCATACCAGGCAAAGGGGAACTTCCCTCCTGGTATGTGGGAACAAGAACTGGAAGCGCTGCACAAAGTGGAGCACCAGACAGGCAAGAAATTTGGTGATGCGAGCAACCCGTTACTGGTGTCCTGCCGGTCGGGGGCCAAGTTTTCGATGCCGGGGATGATGGACACGGTGCTAAACATTGGCCTCACCGATGCTACCGCAGAGGGAATGGTGAAGCTGACCAATAATCCCCGCTTTGTGTACGACGCGTACCGCAGGCTGGTGGAGATGTTCGGCACGGTGGTGTTAGGCATTGCAGACGAAGCCTTTGAGAAACCGCTGGCTGAATATAAGCAGAAGAAGGGTTACAAGCTAGATACAGAAATGAAGGCGGAAGATTGGAAAGCCATCACCGATACCTTCAAAGCGGTGGTAAAGAAAGAAAAGGGGTTTGACTTCCCGCAAGACCCGTACGAACAACTGAAGCTGGCAACCGAAGCGGTGTTCAAATCGTGGAATGGCAAGCGGGCAGTGGATTACCGCCGGGCGACCAATATCCCGGATGACCTGGGGACAGCGGTCAACATCGTCACCATGGTGTTCGGCAACATGGGGGATGATTCGGGAACGGGCGTGGCTTTCACGCGCGACCCATCCACGGGCGAGAAGAAGATGTTCGGCGAGTATTTGCTGAATGCGCAGGGTGAAGATGTGGTGGCGGGCATCCGCAACGCCGAGAAAATCGAGCAACTTAGCTCCAGCATGCCCGAGGTGTACCACCAGTTCATGGATATCACCGACAAGCTGGAAAAACATTACACTGATATGCAGGATGTGGAATTCACCATTGAGCGTGGCAAGCTGTGGATGCTGCAGACGCGCAACGGTAAGCGCACCGCCAAGGCAGCAGTGAAAGTGGCAGTGGACATGGCAGACGAGGGGCTGATTGGCAAAGAGGAAGCCGTGCAAAGGGTGACCCCAGAGCAGGTGGATACGCTGCTGCACCCACAATATGACGCCAAAGCCAAGCAGGCGGCAGAGAAGGATGGACGCCTGTATGCCAAAGGGGTGAATGCCTCGCCGGGTGCGGCAGTAGGGCAGGTGTATTTCGATGCCAACACTGCCGAGATGAATGCCCGGCAGAACAAGCAAGATGTGATCATGGTGCGCCCGTTCACCAAGCCGGATGACGTACACGGGATGATCGCGGCGAAGGGTGTGCTGACCAGCGAAGGCGGGGCGACCTCGCACGCGGCAGTGGTGGCACGCCAGTTCGGCATCCCATGTGTGGTGGGGGCTTCGCAAATCAAAATCGACCTGGAAGAGCGGCAGATGAGTGTGAATGGCAAGATGGTGAAGGAGGGGGAATGGATCTCGGTGGATGGCACCACGGGTGAAGTGTTCCTGGGACAGATCCCCACCACAGCACCAAAACTGGAAGAGCAAACCGACCTGCTGAAGCTGCTGGAATGGGCGGATGAGATCTGTGCCACACCCGGGATGCGCAAATTTGCCCCCGGATGGCCCAGCAAAGGATTGCAGGTGTGGGCGAACGCCGATTACCCCAAGGATGCCCAGCGGGCGCGCTCCTACGGGGCAGTGGGAATCGGCCTGTGCCGCACCGAGCACATGTTCTTCGAGAAAGAGCGCCTGCCCATTGTGCAGCGCATGATCCTGGCGGAAAAGCCCGAAGAGCGGAAAGCAGCACTGGATGAACTGCTGCCCTACCAACGGTCGGATTTTGATGGACTGTTCCGCGCCATGGATGGCTACCCGGTGATCATCCGACTGATCGACCCGCCCCTGCATGAGTTCATGCCCGATGAAGAGCAATTGTTCGAAGAGGTGGTGACCATGCGAGTGAAGGGAGAGACCGAGAAACTGGTGGAGAAAGAGCGCCTGCTGGCGGATATTCGGGCGATGCACGAGAGCAACCCGATGATGGGCTTGCGGGGTGTGCGGCTGAGCATCTACATGCCGCAGATCGTGGAGATGCAGGTGAGAGCGATCTTCGAGGCAGCGGCAGACTGCGCCCTGGATGGGGTGGTGGTGAAGCCCGAGGTGATGATCCCGCTGACCGGCACGGTGAACGAGCTGAAGTGGATCCAGCCCCGCCTGATCAAGATCGCCGATGACGTAATGAAAGAGAAAAAGGTCAACTTCTCTTACAAGTTTGGCACGATGATCGAGATCCCGCGAGCGGCAGTGACAGCGAGTGAGATTGCCGAATACGCCGAATTCTTCTCGTTTGGAACGAACGACCTGACGCAGATGACCTTCGGTTACAGTCGCGATGATGCGGAGCGCAACTTCCTGGTGACCTATATTGCGGAGGGCATCCTGCCCAGGAACCCCTTCCAGACATTGGACCGCAGTGGAGTGGGGAGGCTGATGAAGATGGCGATCGAGGATGGGCGCAAGACACGCCCGGAGCTGGAAGTGGGCATCTGCGGCGAGCATGGCGGCGACCCGGATTCGATCGAGTTCTGCCACATAGTAGGAAATAACTACGTGAGCTGCTCGCCGTTCAGGGTGCCGGTGGCACGCCTGGCGGCGTCGCATGCGGCGCTGAAGCACAGCGGCAAGGGGCTGGTGGAAGATAAGTAAAGCGGACATTGAGCAGATTTTATGATTGTCAGTGTAGGGGCTGGCTCGAGCCAGCCCCGATGAATTTAATATAGACTTGTTATCATTCGTTCCATAAAAAAACGACGAGGAACGAATATTTTTGAGCTGCAGATGATGAAGACAATAGAAGGCACGAAGGACACCGAGGACCCCGAAAGAACCGGGGTAGGCCCATCAAGAACCATTCGAGGCAGGCACAAAGGAACTGTAATTGACATAATGTGTAAATTAGTAATACCTTATCGAGCAGGCTGACAACCGCGTCGAAATATTCTTCGATGACACCGAAAACCACGGCAGCCACGGCTCCGCCCTGGTTGAAGAGCACAAGTGACCAGGCGGACGGAGTTTGATAACAGGCTGACAATGGATAGCAAGAAGAACACCTGGTACAGGTTTTTATTGCGGATTACACGGATCATGATCATTGGGACATGTATAGGCATGAAAGCAGATGACACAGGTTGTACGGATAATGACGGCGGTTGAAACCGCACCCTGATAGAGCACAAGATCAGCCTTCGCCGACCACTCCCTCCCGCCTCCTCCAAATTAAAAAAATTTGGAGAGGAGGAGAAAAGCAGCAATGAGTAATTACGTTCTAATTATAGCACAAATGTTCTAATCCACAAGAGGTTTAACTTACCTTCGGACACAAGT
>Ga0172362_10000019_pt1 | contig 93057 bp, 95 predicted proteins | sample LakKivs1_kivu2a2_FD_114534 | JGI IMG/M metagenome (GOLD analysis project Ga0172362, IMG submission 114534) | Sediment microbial communities from Lake Kivu, Rwanda - Sediment s1_kivu2a2 | ecosystem: Environmental > Aquatic > Freshwater > Lake > Sediment | place: Rwanda: Western Province, Lake... | reverse complement strand
TTCTCAGCTCTTCTTTGTAAGTGAAAGGAACCTTTTTGATATCGTCAAATGTTTTAATGTCGCCAACCTCCATTCCCTTCAATTTATCCCTATACAGGGCAGAATGAGATTTGGCATAGGAGAATAGATTCTTAAAATATGAGAATTCTATACTTTCCAGCTTTTCCTGCGGTAAGGTTTCTGTGTAAGGATTCCAGTATTCCATAGCTTATCACTCCCTTAATTTAATATTATGAAATAACGTTTCTGATATTTAACAAGATGATAATAAAAGACGTATTGTTTGTCAAAGAAATTTTGAAAAGGCATTTTGCTGAAGCAGGTTATTGTTTAGCTATTTCTGTTTTTATAACAAATATTGAACCAGAGATGGTTTTTGTGTATACTGTTGCTACTTTTATTTTGCAGGGGGTTTATGATTATGTCTACCATTATGCCGGAGGGGGAAAATCTGCGAAGGGCGATAAAGTGGATTTCCGCAAACCTTCAAGAAAATCCTGACCAGCCTGTCCAGGCACTCATTGAAGAGGTTGTGTTTAAATTTGACCTTTCTCCAAAAGATGCCGAGTTTTTAATGACATTCCTTCGTAAAGGAAAATCAGACAAGTAGATTTATCTCTTTAAATGCCGGAACGCTGTTTTGCTCCCTGCCGGGTACCCTCCGGGTGCGCGCGGCTTCATCCCGCCTATAGCCGGATTTACCCAACATATGCTCGAAGTCGCGACTCGCATACGGTTTCATTGCGAGCGCAGTCGAGCAACAAAGCTCTTCCGGCTCATAATAAAATAAGATAGTTGGGCAACAGGCTATCTATCCTTGATTTCTCGGAATGCGGTACAGACTTTGGAGAAGCTAATGTCAAGGATAAAGATTTGACCCCTTTATATTTGCATATCCCCTTCAAAGTTGATCCAAATTTCGTCTAAAAAAATCGGCTTTTCCAATCGGTTGCATTTTGATGTTAGACCATTTTGTAACAAATGACCCATCCTCGCTAATTCGAATTTGCAAATCTGGTACTAGAAAGCACTATCCTCAAAATGATTTACCATCTTCTTTAAAACTTTTAATGGCTGATATGCATTATTAGCTCTCATCTTTCTGGGGATATTAATCCTTTCTTTCCCCACTATTTCGACATAAAATCCAAATTGCTTCAATTTGTCAAAATCAGGAATTTGGTCGATTTCATTTTTCCATTTTTTTACAGTGCTAAATGTTTCTGTTACCTCAAGAAAATTATCAAATTTTTTCGTCTTATTATCATATGAAATTGTTACTCCTTTTTTATCCAATCCCTTTTTTAGGTCTTGAAACTCGACTGACGAAAATTGAGAAAGAGCTGAAAATATTACAGCAATTGATTGTTTTGTTAAATGGCTTGACTGCAAGTTTTTCAACAATATATTTGGGTCAAAGTTGATTCTACCTTGGATTGGAATAATTTTAAATCTGTAAAGTAATTTATACCCCAATGCTTTTCCCAATTCCTCAATTCCTAAAACTGATAGACTGGCTGAGTGACCGTAACTTTTCAATTTATAAAATAGTTCTGCCTCGTATGCAAAATCTGTTGCATTTTTGAATGCATTATATGCCGCATTCTGCAGAGTGATTTCTTGAATATCTTTAAATTCCATTTGCTAAATTACATTCGCCGAGCCTAAAATTATTTTGTAGGTCTAACATTTTTTTGCTACTGTAACAAATACCTATAATCTGTAATGTTCTACCGCTATCTTCCATTATTCCATAATTCTTAAAAATATCAAGAATTTTTTCAAAAAAAAGCTTGACATGGGATTTTGACCGTATTATTATTCTTACAAAACTCCTCGGAGTGAAAGTCTCCGAGTATTACAGCCCCTCACTTCATCGTTTCAAGAAGTGAGTGATAAAGTCCCGGGGAATCATAGATGGTTCCCCGTCTTACTTTAAGGGAATCAAAAGCATGAAAGTAAAAATATTTATAGATTTTTGGAACTTACAACTTTCATGGAATGAATATCATCAAAAAATAGGAAAAACAACACAGGTTAAAATACCGTGGGACACCAAATTACCTCAAACATTACTAAGCAGGGTTGGGGGGGATTCGGTATATGCGGGGACACATGTATATGCATCTATTAATCCGAAAAGCCCTGACGATAGAAAACTGAATTCATTTTTACAAATAATGGATATGTTTCCGGGTTACAAAGTAGTAATTAAGGAACGAAAACCAGCAAAACCGATAAAGTGTACTAATGATGGCTGTCGTAGAGAAATAGTTTCTTGCCCCCATTGTGGAAAAGAATTAATAAGAACCGTAGAAAAGGGCATAGATACATCAATAGCTATAGAACTTTTTCATTATGCATTAGATAACGTCTATGACAAAGCCGTTCTTGTATCTGGTGATGAAGATTTCGTTCCTGCTGTTGAATACATCCAACGGAGAGGCAATCAAATTATTCACGCAGGTTTTAAAAATAAAGCATTTGCTCTAAAAAAAGCTTGCTGGGCGCATATTGATTTTGAAGATATTATGGCCGAATTGCTATCCCCCTAATTCATTCCAATCCCCCCAAATTAGGACACTACCGAATTTTTTTGTAAAAGCTTATTTATTATCAATTGTAACGGAGTATGAAATGATGAATTAAGTAAGGGATATGGGGTCAAATCTTTATCCTTGACATTATCTTCTCCAAAGTCTATGCCGCATTCCGAGAAATCAAGGATAGACAGCCTGTTGCCCAACTATCTTATTTTATTCGGTTTGGACAACAGGTCGTTGAATTAACAGTCTTTCCGACTTTCTTCAATAAAAAAAGCGCCCCGTAAAGAGGCGCTTTTTTGTGAGCGAAGGTTTATTTATATTTTTTCCTCGCCGATTCTCATACTGTAGAAGGAACGGTATATGAAGACAAGGGCAATTATTAAGAATACAATGCCAATTCCTGTCTTCAGGCTTTGAGACTGCATTGTAACCGCAATCTCTGTAGCGAGCAAGCCGAAGAGGGTTGTGAACTTAATGACCGGGTTCATTGAAACGGATGAGGTATCCTTAAACGGGTCGCCAACAGTATCACCAATAACGGTTGCTTCATGGAGCGGCGTACCCTTCTCTTTCAGGTCCACTTCCACAATCTTCTTTGCATTATCCCAGGCAGCACCGGCGTTCGCCATGAAGATTGCCTGGAATAGCCCGAAGAATGCGATTGCTACGAGATACCCTATGAAGAAGTAGGGGTTAAAGAAGGAAAGCGCAAGAGTCATAAAGAAGATGACCACAAATATGTTTATCATGCCCTTCTGTGCATAAATCGTACATATCTTTACGACTTCTTTACTGTCCTCGATGGAAGCTGCCTCGGCGCTTTCGAGTTTGATGTTTTTCTTGATGAACACGACTGCACGGTATGCACCTGTTACAACGGCCTGTGTTGCAGCACCTGTAAACCAGTAGATTACCGCGCCACCCATCAAGAGACCGAGGATGATTTCTGGCTGAACAAGGCTCAATTTTGCAATTACTCCTCCAAACATACGTTCAAGGAGAATAATGATACCGAAGACCATCGTTGTTGCACCAACAACTGCTGTTCCGATGAGCACAGGTTTTGCTGTTGCTTTGAATGTGTTTCCTGCACCATCCGCCTCTTCAAGGTAATCCTTGCCATTTTCAAAATCCGGGTCAAAACCGAACTCCTTCTTTATTTCCTCTTTTACATTAGGAACGCTCTCTATCCTCGAAAGCTCATACACAGACTGGGCATTATCCGAAACAGGTCCAAAACTGTCAACACAGATAGTTACAGGACCCATGCCGAGAAAACCGAATGCCACAAGACCAAAAGCAAAAACCGGTGCAGCAAAGACAAATTCTTTAGGCATAAGCGCTATGATGGATGGGTTCTTGGATACAAGATAGGCAATGAACATGAGAACGAGTATAACAAGCCCTTCCCAGAAGGCAGAAAAGTTACCTGCCACAAAACCTGAAAGTATATCGAGGGATGCGCCACCCTGACGGGCAGAGCTCATTACCTCCTGTACGTGGCGGGAGTTTGTGCTTGTAAATACCTTTGTAAACTCCGGTATTAAGGCACCGGCAATTGTTCCACAGCTGATGATGATTGAAAGCGCCCACCAGAGTGAACTGTACTCTGCGGGGAGATCAGAAAGCAGTACATAGCTTGCCCAGAAGGTAACAATAATTGAGATGATGGATGTTATCCAGATAAGATTTGTTAATGGTTGCTCAAAGTTGAACTTTTTCTTGGCGCCGTATAAGGAAGCGGTAATGCCGGTATTTATGAAATAAGATACCAGAGAGGTAAGGATCATCAGGATACGCATTGCGAAAATCCATATAATAAGTATGCTGCCCATAACCGGGTTACCGGCAAGTGCCAGTGCTAAAAATGCGATAAGGGCAACACCGGTCACACCGTATGTTTCAAAGCCATCTGCTGTTGGGCCCACGCTGTCACCAGCATTGTCGCCTGTACAGTCTGCAATAACACCGGGGTTCTTGGGGTCGTCTTCAGGAAGATGGAATACAATCTTCATGAGGTCAGAGCCAATATCGGCAATCTTGGTGAATATACCACCGCAGATCCTTAAGGCACTTGCACCAAGGGACTCACCTATTGCAAAACCGATAAAGCAGGGCCCCACCAGTTCTTTTGGTATAAAAACAAGGATGCATATCATGAAGAAGAGCTCGACACTCACGAGCAGGAGGCCGACGCTCATCCCCGACTTCATGGGGATGCTGACCACATTAACCGGTTTGCCTGCAAGGGAGGCAAAGGCTGCCCTTGAATTTGCCCTCGTATTGATTCTCATACCGAACCATGCCACACCATAAGAACCTAAAATACCCATGATAGAGCAGAAGAGGATTAGGAGAATGTTCCCGAAGGAGGTATGCTGCAACCCGCCGAAATAATAGACAATACAGAGGGCAATCAGAATCCAGAGGATGATGAGAAATTTACCCTGCTGGGCAAGGTATGACTTACATGTTTCCCATATAATATCGGAAACATCAAGCATCGACTTGTGGGCAGGCAGATTCTTTGTCTGGTTGTACTGGATGATGGAAAAGACCAACCCCACTATGCAGATCAGCAGCCCAAAATACATAATCGATACCCCGCCGATCGTGCCACCGAGGATAGTGAACGATACCTTGCTAAGGTCTGGCAGCACGATATCAGCTTCACCTGCAAAGGTGGCAGGTGCTGCTATAAATAGCATGGAAACTAAAGTCAACAAGATAAACAACAGATTTCGTTTAAATATAAAACCCATTATAACCTCCTTACTAAAAAAATTTAGTACCTTTCATATTAATGTTGGTTACAACCAAATTTCCCTTTCCTAACCTGGCTGCTAAATTACGATGCCCTTATTCTAAAACACTTTTTTCAACATTGTCAATGAACTTATGAAATAATTCACAATTCTTATTTATAGTTAGGGACTTTAAAAATGTTTATAGCAGATATTAAAAATCTATCTCAATTTACTATAGACCAATTCCGTCTATTTTTGTGCCGCAGAACTGACAGGAACCATCCTTGATATTGTATTCGGTTATGCTGAAACCATACCTCTTTATTATTGCCTTCTTGCAGTTATAGCAGTATGTATTTTCACCATCAGAGCCGGGGATATTCCCCTCATACACATACCTCAATCCTTCTTCTAACCCTATCTCCCTTGCCCTTCGCAGTGTCCTGGGTTTTGTTCGCTCTGCATCGAGGAGTCTGTATGTGGGGTAAAATGCACTCACATGCCAGGGTACATTTACTCCGAGGTCATTTTTTATGAATTGTGCAATCGCACGGAATTCTTCATCCCTGTCATTATGTCCGGGGATAATGAGGGTTGTGATTTCTATCCATATACCAAGTGTCTTATACGCCTTAATGGTGGCAAGAACACCGGGCAGCTCCGCCTTACAAATCTTTTTATAGAATCCTTCATTAAAACCCTTTAAGTCAATATTTGCCGCATCGAGAAAGGGCCTTATTGCCTTTAGCGGCTCTTCTTCTATATATCCATTTGTCACGAAGTTGTTGTATATGCCCTTATCCTTTGCAAGCTTAGCTGTATCAAAGGCATATTCATAGAAGATGGTGGGTTCTGTGTAGGTATAGGATATGCTTTTGCATCCTGACGAGCTCGCAAGCCCCACAACCTCGGCTGGTGACATTTTTTCACCAAGGATACGGCCTTCATTCCTCGGCATCTGTGAGATATCGTGATTTTGGCAGTGAAGGCACTGGAAGTTACAACCCGCAGTTGCGATGGAAAATGCCTTTGAACCCGGAAAAAAGTGGAACAGAGGTTTTTTCTCAATCGGGTCTACATGGTATGAACAGGGAAAGCCATAGACAAGGCTGTAGAGTGTACCATTCCTGTTTTCCCTTACCCCGCAAATCCCTCTTTTGTTTTCTCCAATAACACAGTGGTGCCTGCATAATTTGCACTGAACCTTTTTCTCTTCAAGCTTTTCATAGAAAGATGCTTCCTTCATTTTTTACCAAATATAGTTTTTATCACATCATCCATATTCCTTGCCGGTATAAATTTTATCTTTCTTTTAATGTATGCCGGGATTTCTTCAAGCTCCTTCATATTTTCCTCAGGGATTATTATCTTTTCCACCCGGGCACGAAGGGCTGCAAGGGTTTTTTCCTTTAACCCGCCTATCGGTAAAACCCTGCCGGTAAGGGTTATCTCTCCTGTCATTGCAATCTTTCTACTTACAGGCTTTTTTGTTATGGCACTTATCAAGGCAACGGCCATGGTGATACCTGCAGAGGGGCCATCTTTCGGAATTGCACCCTGGGGGACATGGATATGAATCTCAAGGCTGTCAAAGATTTCTTCATTTATGTGAAGGGTTTTTGCCTTTGATTTTATGTGGGTTAAGGCCGCCTGGGCCGATTCTTTCATCACATCGCCCATGCTGCCAGTAAGGGTAAGTTCTTTTTTGCCCTTTCTACAGGATGCCTCAATATAGAGCACATCCCCGCCAAATTCTGTCCAGGCAAGCCCGCTGGCAACACCCACGGTATCGTATTCGATGCCCCCTTCCGGGAGATATTTAGGTATCCCTGCGAATTTATGAAGGTTTTTAGCGGTTATTGTTATCTTTCTTTTGTCGCCCTCAGCTATCCTCCTCACTACCTTTCTCGCCATTGACGCAATCTCTCTCTCAAGGTTCCTTAAACCTGCCTCTCTTGTGTAATCCTGTATGACCTTTTCTGTGGCACTGTCCGCGATGGCAAGGATCTCCTCTTTTAATCCATTCTCTTTTAGTTGTTTTGGAATGAGGTATTTCTTTGCTATTGCGAGCTTTTCTTTTTCTGTGTAACCAGGGATGAATATCGTCTCCATCCTGTCTTTTAATGCAGATGGTATCGTATCTACCCTGTTTGCAGTAGTAATGAACATCACCTTTGAAAGGTCAAAAGGAACATTGAGATAGTGGTCGCTGAAGGAATTATTCTGCTCAGGGTCGAGGACCTCAAGGAGCGCGCTTGCAGGGTCACCCCTGAAATCAGTGCCTATCTTATCAATTTCATCCATCATAAAGACAGGGTTATTTGTACCTGCCCGTTTCAGGTTCTGAATGATCCTCCCTGGCATGGAACCAACGTATGTCCTTCTATGACCCCTTATCTCAGCCTCGTCCTTCATGCCACCGAGTGATATCCTTGCGAAGCTTCTGCTGAGTGCCCTTGCAATAGACCTGCCGAGGGAGGTCTTGCCTACGCCGGGTGGGCCCACAAAGCAGAGGATTGGCCCTTTCATCTCTCCTTTGAGCTTTATGACGCTTAAGAATTCGAGTATCCTTTCCTTTACCTTTTCAAGGTTATAGTGGTCTTCATCGAGTATCTTTTTTGCCCTTTTTATATCTATGTTGTCTTTTGTTGATTTGCTCCATGGCAGTTCAACGAGCCATTCCAGATATGTTCGAAGCATCGAAGATTCTATTGCATCCGGGTGCATCATATCGAGCCGTGCGAGCTGTTTCCTTGTCTCTTTCTCTACATCCTTTGGCATCTTCGCCTTCTTGATCCGTTTTTTCAGGTCTTCTATCTCCTCAATCCTCTCATCTGCTTCTCCAAGTTCGCTCTTTATTGCCTTCATCTGTTCCCTGAGGAAGTATTCCCTCTGGCTTTTCGACATTTCTTCCTTTGCCTGGGAGAGGATCTTTGCCTGCATGTTCAGGAGCTCTATCTCCTTTCCCATGATTTCTGAAAGTTTTTTCAAACGTGCAATAGGGTCCACAATCTCGAGGATTTCCTGAGCTTTGTCGACCGCCAGCCCCAGGTTTGCAGCTGATATGTCGGCAAGCTTTCCAGGTTCATCTATGGTGTCAAGAACCATTAAAATATCCGGGGGAACCATCCTGCCCATGGAGACTACCTTTTCCATCTCTTCCTTCACATATCTCATGAGGGCTTCGATTTCTAATGTAATCTCTGTGATCAATGGCTCTTCTATGGGTTTTATTCTTACAAGAAAGGTGTGCCTTTCCTGGACATATTCTGTTATCCTTGCCTTTTTTAGCCCCTGAATAAGGACCTTTACCCTTCCGTCTGGCAGTCTTAACATCCTCATAATCTGTGAAACAGTACCGACAGAATAAATCCTTTCAGGAAGAGGGTCCTCGTCTGTTAAATCCTTTTGTGCTGTAACGATAATCAGCCTGTCCTTGGACAGGGATTTTTCAACAGCATTTATTGACATGTCCCTTCCAACGAAAAGAGGGAGTATCACGGAAGGATACATCACCATGTCCCGGACAGGAAGTAAAGGGAGTATCTCAGGTGTGTCGAATGTTTCAATCTCCGTCATATATTTTAAGCCTCCATTTTTTTACGAAATGAACTACCCCGAGGCAAGCCTCTGGGTATCGAAGACAGTATCAAGGCAAGACCCCCTTATACGAAGCAAACTTCGGGGAATGGACCCGAGGGGCATTCAAAAAGACCTTAAAAGCCCTGTATGTTTCATACACATCAAGCTTGCTTGATACTTCAAAGGGGGAGTGCATGGTGAGAAGCGGGGTACCGCAATCTATTATATCCATGCCGTATACGGCAAGATATTTGGCAACCGTTCCACCTCCTCCCTCATCAATTTTACCAAGTTCTCCGGTCTGCCAGATGACGCCCTCTTTTTCAAAAAGTCTCCTTATCTCGCCCACGTATTCTGCGTTTGCATCATTGGCTCCGACCTTTCCTCCATGTCCTGTAAACTTTGATACGCATAGACCGCGCCCAAGATAACAGGCATTCTGTTTTTCGTGAACATCCTGAAACGTCGGGTTGATGGCGCCATTCACATCGGCCGAGAGCGCCCTTGATTTAAAGAGCATCTTTTTGATTAAGGTTTCATCCGTTTTTATCTTCATCCCTTCAAGGATGTCATTCAAAAATATCTCGAGGAAGTTTGATCTCATGCTTGTATTGCCTTCTGAGCCCACTTCTTCCTTGTCCGTGAAGATTGCAAGGCATGGATGAAGAGGGTTATCAGTGTCGCATACTGCCTTCAGGAGTGTATAGGCGCAAGCCCTGTCATCCTGTCCGTAAGCCCCTACCATGCTTTTATCGATGCCGATGTCCTTTGCCTTAAAGGCAGGCACAATCTCTATTTCTGCACTTATGAAGTCCTCTTCTACTATGCCGTATCTATCCTTCAGTATCTTGAGGATGTATTTCTTTATACCCTCTTTTTTCTTACCGGCAACAGGCATACTGCCGAAAAGGACTGTTAGTTTTTCGCCCTCTATTGCCTCGGATAACTTCTTTTCATCCTGTACCTTCCTCGAGAGATGAGGTAAGAGGTCGTCTATTGCAAAGACCGGGTCATCCTCTTTCTCTCCTATCACAATCTCAATAGCCCTGCCATCTGCTTTGATCACAATCCCGTGCATAGCGAGAGGTATGGCAACCCACTGGTATTTTTTGATACCCCCGTAATAATGGGTGCGAAGAAGGGCAAGGTCAACGTCCTCGTAGAGGGGGTTTTGTTTGAGGTCGAGCCTGGGTGCGTCTATGTGGGCTACGATAATATTGATACCCTCTGCAGGGTCCTTTTTCCCCCTGAGAAAGGCGATAACACCCTTGCCGCGATTAATGCGGAATACCCTTTTCTGTTTCGGGTTATCCTGAAAAGCATGTCTGGAGAGGCTACTCTGTATGTGCTTTGTTGCTTCCCTCTCTGTCTTTGCGAGGTCGAGGAATTTTTTATATTCCTCACAGAACTGAAATATCTCCTCTATCTCTTTTTTGGATTTTTTTTTCCAGCCAGATTCGTTTTTCATTGTCTGGTATAGATTAACAGAATTGTTACTATGAGTCAATCATATCTAAGCTGACTTTTGTCAGCTTAGATAGTTCGGGGTCGGGGTACCCGCTTGCGGGTCGCCGGCGTTCGGAGTTTAAACCTTTTTTTTTCAATCGTCACTCATCACTCCGAACTCATAACTAATCACTGTCTTTATATGGTGGAGGCGGCGGGCACGGTTTCACCCGACGCTGTTTATTCACTCATTACTATTCACTCATCACTCTTCACTGTTTTTATATGGTGGAGGCGGCGGGCACGATTTCACCCGATGCCGACTGAGGAAACAGAAGTTCATAGTTCGGAGTTTGTCATAACTCGTCGCTGTTTATTCACTCATTACTATTCACTAATCACTCTTCACTGTTTTTATATGGTGGAGGCGGCGGGAATCGAACCCGCGTCCAAAGAAGAAGAATTGCAAAGAGACTACATGCTTAGTCAGTGTTTTTTTCTCGGATGAAGGAGCACCCTCTGACAGGTTTTCCAGCACCCACGCCTATAAGTTTTTGCCTTTCTGTATAGGTGTCCAGAAAGACTATCCTGCTTGTATTACACCATTCTGGACTTGAAGCAGGAGGAAAGCCCAGATGATGTGGCTGCATTAAGCAGCCAGTGCGTACTCGTGAGAGTCTGCAGTTATGTTTATTTCTACCTTTTTTCGGGTGGGTAGGAACCCGGCATGCCTCTCTGACCCTAACTTCCCTGTCGAAACCTATCGCCCCCTTCATCTTGATCTTAACTCCCGTTCTGCTATCCTTTTTTCATCCTTCTTCTTTATGGCTTCCCTCTTATCAAAACGGGTTTTGCCTTTGGCAAGGGCAAGTTCCATCTTTGCCCTGTTTTTATCGTTAAAGTACATGGATATTGGTACAAGGGTATATCCCCTTTCATTTACCTTCCCGTAAAGCTTGTAGATTTCCCTTTTATGCATCAGCAGTTTTCTTGTCCTTTTTGGTTCATGGTTGTATATATTCCCGCAGGAATAAGGGCTAATATGGGCATTCTCGAGAAAGAGTTCCCCGTCCTTTACCCTTGCGTAGCTGTCTTTCAGGTTTGCCCTGCCCTCCCTTAAGGCCTTGACCTCTGTTCCTGAAAGTGCAATACCAGCCTCAAAGGTTTCTTCAATATGATAGTCATGGTACGCCTTTCTATTCGTACATATTGTTTTCATATTATTAATATAACACATTTTCCACCAGATTGTTAGCCCATGTTGTTTCATAAAGCCATCAGATTTTAGCTATACACTATGAACTATGAGCTAATTTGCTATGCTTCTATTATGGGGAGTTCGATGACAAACCTTGTGCCTTGAGGGATGTTGTCTTCTACGTGGATTTTGCCATGGTGGTCTAAAACGATGGAGTGGACTATGGCGAGACCGAGGCCCATACCTCCTTTCTCCTTTGTAAAATAGGGGTCAAATATTTTCTCCTTGTCTTCTGCCGGGATACCTCTGCCTGTATCGGCAACCTCTATTATACCAACCCCTTTTTGTTTATCGTATTTTGTATTTACGGTGATAGTACCCTCTTTGCTATCTATTGCCTTCACTGAATTGGTAATGAGGTTTATCATCACCCTCTTTATCCCATCTCTGTCAACCCTGAATTGGGGGATTTTTGCCTTTTCCAACTGAAAGGTGATGTTTTGATAAAGGTGTCTATACAGGTCAATCGCCTCATCCACTATTAAATTTATATCTTCCATTGCCTTGGCCTGTGAGGTATGGGTCAGTTTTGTAAGTTCATTCACTATCCTTTTTATATCATCCACTGATTTTATAATGACAGATGTTGTTTCATCCAGGACATCCTTCTCCTTGCCTTCAAAATGGGACAACAATCTTCTCCTTATCCTTTCTGCAGAAAGAATAATAGGTGTGAGCGGGTTTTTTATCTCATGGGTCAGCTTTCTTGCAACCTCTCTCCACGTAGCGAGCTTTTCAGCTCTTATTATATGGGTAATGTCATCAAAGGTGATGATGAATCCCTCAACACTATTTGCTTCATCCTTCAGGATTGTCAGGGATGCCCTTATATAGGTAATATCCTTTTTCAGGTTCAGCCTCAGCTCCTTTGTGATGCTTCCACCATCTGCCCCCCTTGCCTCTTTCAGGAAAGATTTCATGAGCTTTCTGAAATCGTCGCCGAGAATTTCCTTTAATTGTATCCCTGTCCATGCTTCCTCCTCAATCCCGAGGATCGTTTTGGCAGCCCTGTTCAAGAGGAGAATATTGCCCTTCTTATCTGTAGATATGATACCCGAGGCTACGTTATCGAGTATTACCTCCATATATCGTCTTCTTTCTTCAATCTCATCCTTTGTAATCTTTAGTTCCTTTGCCATGCTGTTGAATGCGCTCACGAGGGTACCTATCTCGTCCTTGCCCCTGTCTTCCAGATTGATGTCAAATTTACCTTTTGCTATAATGGAAGCCCCCTCTTTCATCCTCTCTATCGGGATGGTAATCTCTGTTGCCATTTTTATCCCAACCCACACAGAAAAGAATATTGTCATGATTGTAATGAGGAATAGGGGAATTATAAAACTAAATTTCAGTATCTTTTTGAAGGGTCTTGCCTCTTTAAATTCCTTATTTGCAGAGGCAATCTCCTCTATCCGTTGTTTTCCGTGAACCATTATCACATCACCGATAAAGAGTAAGGCCTGTACGTTTCCAGATTCATCAATGATCTTTGTGCCGGTGACGATCAGCTCACCTTTTTCCAGGGGAATTATTGCCCTCGTGGAGTTGTTTTTTATAAGGGTTTTTGTCTTCTCAAACAGTACCTGTTCTGTAACTTCCTCGAGGTTGCTCTCACTCTTTATTAGATTGCCGTAAGGGTCATAGATGGAAAAATATCCGAGAAGGTGTGTTTTTATGTTTCTTTTGATATATGTATCCAGTACCCTCTCATTTTCTAATATCTTTTTCTTGCCGAGATCCTTTGCAAGCATGGTCCCTGTTTTTTCATGTCGCTGAAACAGGTCCTCATAGTAGAATTGCGAAAAGGTAAGGGCATTTTCAATTGTATCCTCTATCTTCTGGCTGAACCATTTATCCATGCTTACATGGAAAAAACCTGTGGCGAGTATAAAAAGGGTGAAGGATGGGAGAATTGAGATGAAAAGCAGTGTCAGGGTAAGTTTTGTTTTCAGTCCAGAACCCCATATCCCCCTCTTTTTTTCTATATATGTTTTGATTAGGGTCCTTGTCACCAGAAAGAAGAGGAGCAGAATCAGTAGCAGGTTGATGTTCAGTATCATCACGATGAGTTTATTTTCACCGATAGGGAGGAATTTTTTGAAGAAGGGGAGTTGTGTTTCGAAGTATATAAGAAAGGCAAAGGTTAAAACTATAATAGTTGCCCAGGAAAGCTCTTTTCTATATTTCATGACGTCTATCCAATACCATATAAGGGTTCAAGGATTCGAGGGGTCTGGGATTCAAGTGATGTTGATACACTTGAACCCTTGAATCCTTTAACCTCTTGAACCCTGGTTCTTTTGTTTAATTATACCCTATCCTTTCAAAGAAACAAAGTTTATCTGCCTGTCCTCCTTTTCTCCCCTCCTGTGAGAGTAAAAAAGGTTTTCATTACAGCAGGTACATAAACCTGTATCGTATATCTTTTCTATACCACCATCCTTGAGCATCCCGGTATTTGCCCTTTTTAGATTTAAAAACATGGAGGTTTCTGTTTTTCTGAATATGTGCTCGGGAAATCCATTGCTTCTAAGAACACTATGCACATCTTCTTTTATCTCATAACAGCACGGGCCAATAGCCGGCCCCAGAAGTGCCACCATCATTTTTCTTTCCCCACCGAGCTTCACCATCTCATGAATTGCCTTTTTTGTAATCCTCTTCAAAGTGCCTCGCCATCCTGCATGGATTATCGCTGCCATGGGATAATCGGGCTCGCAGATGAAGATAGGGAGACAGTCTGCTGTCTTAACAATACCTGCGACATTCTTCTCGAGGAGTATAAGCCCATCCCCCGATATTGGTTTCTCACCATCCTGTATGATATGGATTTTCTCACCATGTTCCTGACGCATTATGATAAGGTCTTTAAGGGAAAATGTGTCAAGGAATGATTTTCTCAAATTGCCCTGCAGTATCCGGGACGGCGATGTTTTTGTAAAGAAGCCATGAATAATATTCTGTTTTTCAAGTTCAGGGATATAATAGTAAGACCAGCTGTTATTGATATGTTTAAATTCAAAATTCATATACAGCCCTCAACATCTAGTGTCCTGTCCTACAAATAGCCTTACAGTTCCATTGACGGTTCTCTCGAACTGCAGAAAGGAAATTCCCTTCGCACTCCGGCACTCCATTCCCGACCATTCTAAGAATCGCTCCACTAAAACGGGCAAACTTGCCCCGCATGAATGCGGGACTTCGGACATGCCCGTTTCCCCTTCGGGACGTTCCGCATCTTCTAAGTATGGTATCCCGGTCACTCCGTGATGTCGTGCTACAGGGAACATCCTTTCTCTCCTGAGTGTAAAGAACTGTTAGGGACAGGATACTAGTATCCAGCATACAGAATCCAGCCTGTTTTTAATCACCTGCTGCCCGTTGATTCTTGTTTGCCTTTTCTGCATACTGCCCACTACTTACTGCCTACTGCCTAATGTTTTGCTGTTTTTTACAAACTCCTTTATGTCCTCTGGTACTGGTGCTTCTATTGAAATAGGCGTGCCCTTAACAGGATGTTTGAATTCAATCTTATAGGCATGGAGGAGGGGCCTCTCGGCCATGTTCCTTGACTTCTTCCCGTACAAATCGTCACCCACAATCGGATGCCCTGTGTGTGCGAGATGGACCCTTATCTGGTGTGTCCTGCCTGTCTTCGGGTAGGCTTCAATGTATGTGAAACCGTTTAATCTTGCCACCACTTTGAAGAATGTCAGGGCATCCCTTCCCCCTTCTTTCAGTACAGCCATCCTCTTTCTATCTGTTGGATGTCTCCCAACATTGCCCTCTATTCTCCCTTCCTCTTTTTTCACTATCCCCTCTACGATCGCCCTGTATGTTTTATAAACACCCCTCTCTTTGAAGAGCGCTGAGAGCATCTCCTGGGTCTTTGTGTCTTTTGCAACGAGAATCACACCTGTTGTCCCCTTGTCTAATCTATGAACGATACCAGGTCTCATGTTTAATTGTGGATTGCGGCCTGCCCTGCTACCCCGAAGGGCGTGGCCAGGGATTGCGGATTGCGGAATTGATGCTGAATGCTGAATACTGAATGCTGAATGCTGGTTTATCAGGTATGCGAGGATGGCATTTACGAGAGTTCCCTCCTTATGGCCAAAGGAAGGGTGGACCACCATACCAACCGGTTTATCGATAGCAAGGATATATTCATCTTCATAAAGGATATTGAGAGGGATTGCCTGGGGTATGAGGGTTAAGGGTTCTTCCTCTAAGATTTCTCCCTCGATTTCCATGGACCTTTTAACCTTTGATGAAGGTTTTGACAGTTTACCGGCAATACGTATATGCCCTTCCTCTATCAATGCTTTTATTTTTGTCCTTGTTATGGAGAGTTTTTCAGAGAGGAAGACATCAAGCCTTACTTCATCTTTGTTACAGATTATCCGGAATTTTTTTCCCATCACTCCGAACTCCCAACGCCGAACTATTATTGTTGAAGATGTTATGGATTCTGTTTACCATCCTGGAGGGCGGTTTCTATCTCTGAGATTAAAATCGATTCATCGTCTTTCAGTAGTGTTCTCATATCGAGGAGAAATGTATCCTTCTCAATCCTCCCGATAATTGGAACTTCCATATTTCTCAATCGTTCTTCAAGCATGTCTATGCTGATGGTATGCAGTTTTAATGCGACCCCGAAGGAAGGTATCGACACATCAGGAAGGGTGCCTCCACCAACCTCAGAGTATAGCTCTACGGCTGATACGGAGAGGTTTTTACACCCCTTTTTTAGGATGTTTGTAATACGCTGTGCCCTTCTTTTCAAGGTGTGTTTGTCTTCGTATATCATCTTCAAGGTCGGTATATTGTCTTTTGCCGTTTCCCCATCGAGATAGAGTAGCAGTGTGCTCTCAAGCCCGGCGAGGGTAAATTTATCCGGTCTTAACGCCCTTGTGAGAGGATTCTTTTTCATTGCATCAATATACGTCTTTTCTCCCAGGATAATGCCTGCCTGCGGTGCCCCGAGAACTTTATCGCCGCTAAAGGATATTATATCTAATTCCTTTTCTATTTCCTCAAGGATAGAGGGCTCATCGTGAATCCCCATTTCTTTTAAAGGAAAAAGAAGACCGCTTCCTGCATCATAGTATATAGGTATATTATGTTCCTTTCCAAGAGAGACAAGCTCCTCTATTGATGTCCCATGGGTAAAGCCTTTAATCCTGTAATTACTCGTGTGGGCTTTCATAATAAGGCCGGTATTCTCGTAGATTGCACGCCCATAGTCTTCTCTGTATGTCCTGTTTGTAGTTCCAACCTCTTTCAATATTACCCCGCTTTTTTTCATTACATCAGGTATCCTGAAAGAACCTCCTATCTCAATGAGCTCGCCCCGTGAGATAATCACTTCTTTTCCCTCTGCGATTGTATTGAGTACAAGGAAAACAGCCCCTGCGTTGTTGTTCACAACGAGGGCGCTTTCAGCACCCGTGAGCTTTTTAAGGATAAACAGGCAGTGTTCGTACCTGTCGCCCCTTTCTCCTTTTGTAAGATCATATTCAAGATTTATGTAATGTGATGCTGCATTTGTGATGGCATCTATTGCTGATTTTGCAAGAAGTGATCTCCCGAGATTAGTATGGATGATGACGCCTGTTCCGTTTATAACCCTTTTTAATCCGGGTGCAGTTGTTAGGGCTGCCTTCTTCCCAGTCGCTTCAACGATGCTGTCAATACGTGGTATTGATATCTTTTTTCCTTCTTTTATGCTGGTGCGGAGTTCATCAAGGGTTGTGCGGAGTGCGTCCTTTGCGATGTTCTCAGGGTATTTGGTGACGAGTTTTTTCCATTCTCCGTGTTTCAGAATATCGTCTACCTTCGGTATCTTTCGTAGTAAGTCCTTATCAGGCATATTGGTTTATTTGTAACATACAGTACGGCCAAGGTAAAGATTTTTCTCTTTTGTGGCCGAAGCGCTTTTTGCGTCTAACTTCGTTACACTTCAGCCTGTGCTACTTCGACGTACGTACATTGTACGCCTGCGTACCCCAGGCCTTGCGTGCCTCGTTATACATCAAAAATCACCTCGGCCAACAACACACTAAGATACTGATATTGGGGTAGTAGGGAACGTTCTCAACATTTAAACTTTACATTATTTTTCCATGTGATAGAAGAGGAACATGCTAAGACAACCCCGCATAGAAGCCCCTGGGGCGTTGTACCATGTGATAGGCCGCAGAATCAGACAAGGGATGATATTTGATGAGGGGCCGATAGGGGATTTGAGAGTCATCAATGTGGATAGGTTTATGGTTTTACCGCCCCTCCGAATGTTGGTTTGAGTATCTGGTTATCCCACTTCACCTGTTGTTTATCGGCAAGGTAGGTTAACAGGTGGTGCCCTGGCGAAATGTTGGTCACGATCTGGAGGGTTTCTCCGTCTCGTCCCTTAAGCACAATGGTGTGATCTCCCGGTTTTAGAGTAATGGTATCAGCGCAACCGAAATAGTTATCCTCTTCGCGGTCTTGATCCTGAGATACGCCTCCCTCACTGTCCTGATCGGTACGGGTCTTTCCTTCCACTGTCCGCCTCATGGATGGCAATACACCCGAAAAGACCCCATCAATGTAAATCTTACCGTCCCGGGTAGTGACGGTTTGTGTGAGGCGGCCGATAGGTGTTCCGTCAAGGGAGATTTGGCTATCGGAGAACTCCTTCCCCTCTACGGAGATGGTTAATCTTGCAGGCTCCTTGGGCTTACATCCACCGGAAAGGACAGGAACCAGGTTAGCCAGAACAGTCAGTATGAGAACAGCTTTCCACTTCTTCATTTGCATAAATTATCTTAACCCAATGGGACGGGTTTAAATGTTTCGATATTTTTCCCCAGCTAAAATTCTTCCCCATGCCCTGCTTTTTTCTCCATTTTCCTGCAATTCAAATCATTTTACAACAAGTTTTTTAGATAGACAATGGGGTCTCAGGTATTAACAGCCTGTTGCCCAAACCGATTTCACGCCGGAACACTGTTTCCTTCCCTGCTCCGCTGCGCGTTTTTACCCACTACCGGCTCTAACTTCGCTCAATTCGCAAACTCGCCCCGCTATGCGGAGTTCAGACAGTGCGAATTGTCCTTCGGAATGTTCTTTCTCGCCGAGTGGGTCGCCCAAAAATGCTCGAAGTCGCGACTCAGGTAAGGTTTAATTGCGAGCATAGTGAGCAACAAAGTTCTTCCGGCCTTTGTCCCGAAAAATCAGTAAAGACTGTTTGGGCAACAGGCCGTTAAAATATAAGTTTTTTCTATTACCCCCACCCAATGTTTTTATACATTTTCCTTGTTTATTGGAAATTTACATATCTTCAAATGTCAATTATAAATTGTTTTTTTACTGCCCGTGCTGCACACGATATCTGGTTTAGCTATTCACCACTATCCAGATATTTATAGAATTCCTCATCTTTATAATCTGCTTGATTTTTTGGCCTGTAAGCCTTAACATTCTTTGATTTTATAATATCATTTTGAGAGACATTTATGCTGATTGAACGATTAATAACTTACTTTGCACGTAAGAAGAATGCCAGTTATCTGCAGTTCTCTCCTTCTCTGTCCCTATCTATTCCCCGAAAGGAGGATGATATACCAACACTTCTCTATGTGCATGTGCCTTTCTGCGAGGAGCTCTGCCCCTATTGTTCATTCAACAGAATAGCATTCGAGGAGGAGCTCGCACGGGCATACTTTGACGCCCTGCGCAAAGAGATTTTAATGTATAAGGAGCTGGGGTATGATTTTAAGGCCCTCTATGTAGGGGGGGGCACCCCGACTGTCCTGATTGATGAGCTTGCACAAACTGTCCGATTGATCAAAGAAACCTACCATGTTGGTGAGATTTCTATTGAGACAAACCCCAATCACCTAACCGTTGAGAACATTGAGATATTAAAGGACATGGGGGTGAATAGACTCTCTGTGGGTGTTCAAAGCTTTGATGACGGACTTTTAAAGGCAATCGAGCGTTATCACAAGTACGGGAGCGGTGAGGAGATTGCAGAAAGGCTGCATTTTACGCAGGGTACATTCGATACCTTGAACGTTGATATGATTTTTAATTTTCCCATGCAGACAATGGAAATCCTCGAAAAGGATTTATCGACCCTCATCAATCTTAAGGTTGACCAGGTTACCTACTATCCTCTGATGGTCTCGACCGCAACCCGGAATATAATGGCTAAAAGAATAGGAAAGGTGGATTATGAGAGGGGTAGGCTATTCTATGAAAAGATAGTGGAGATGCTCGCCTCCGGTTACAGTCTATCAACGGCATGGTGTTTTTCCAGAAATGATGCCATGATAGATGAGTATGTGGTTAATTTTGAAGAATATGCAGGCCTTGGAAGCGGCTCCATCGGTTACCTTGGTAATAGTGTCTATGCGAATACATTTGATGTAAGGGATTATATCAGAAGGGTAAACGAAGGATTGCTTCCGGTTACAGCAAAGAAGGACTGCTCGATAAAAGAACGATTGCAATACGATTTTTTAATGAAGCTTTTCGGTCTGGGTCTTGATATAGGCAGGCTCAAGGCCAAACACGATGTGAATATATACCATTATCTATGGCCGGAAATACTTTTTTTCAGCCTTATCGGGGGATTAGAAAGACATGGCAATCTTCTTTCGCTTACTGAAAAGGGTCAGTATTACTGGGTAATCATGATGCGTGAGTTCTTTATTGGGGTTAACAATTTCAGGGATTATTGCAGGGCTGAAATAGAAAGACAAATTTAAGGAGCAGGTGAAGATGGTTCTGAATAACAAAAATGAAATTAAAAACATATGTATTTACGGTGTTGGCGGTGTCGGGGGATATTTCGGCGGGAAGATTGCGCTTGGGTTATCCCGGATAAGAAATACAACGAAAAGGGTATTTTTTATTGCAAGGGGGACACATTTAGATGAAATAAGGAAGAATGGCCTGATATTAAATACATCGGAAGAGAGAGGTATCATATGCAGGCCCCATATCGCCACTGACAGTATAGATGAAATACCTGCCCCGGACTTATGCTTAGTTTGTGTAAAGAGTTATGATTTGGATGGTGCCATCAAGGCATTGGCGAGAAAGATTAAAGACGAAACGATTATTATCCCCCTGTTAAATGGTGTTGATATTTATGAACGGATCAGAGGCATTTTAAACAAAGGGATTATCCTGCCTGCATGTGTGTATGTGGGTACCCATATAGAAAAACCAGGCGTGGTTACACAGAAAGGTGGTGACGGGATAATTTTATGTGGCTATGGCCCAGGATTCCCCGACTTCAACAACAAGGGAATCATACGTTTCTTTGATGGAATGAAAATAAGATTTGAATGGCATGATAACCCCTATGCACCAATATGGGAAAAATATGTTTTTATAGCCTCCTTCGGTCTGGTAACTGCCCATTCTAAGAAGACCCTTGGTGAGGTTATAGCTGATAAGGGATTAAAAGAATTGGTGCAGAGGGTAATAAGAGAAGTAGTCTCAATAGCAAAAAGATTAGGTATAGACCTTCCTGAAGATATCGAGAATAAGTCCATAGAAAAGGCTGGCAATTTTCCTCCTGAAACAAAGACATCATATCAGAGGGATATAGAGACAAAGGGAAAACTGAATGAGGGGGACCTGTTTGGGGGGACCATTATAAGGCTCGGGGAAAAGACAGGGGTTCCAACACCGGTTACCCGGTCAATCTACCATGAAATCAGAAGAGGGCTGGATAATCAATAATTACAGGAGCATTTGTAGTGATTATTACGCGGATATTTTTGGGTAACCAGGCATTTAGATAAAAAATATTCTGCAGCACTTTTTCTTAAGCTTGACTTTATAGTCATTTTCTACTATTATTTTAGACTTTTTGGAGGTGCAGAAATGGGAATTGGACTTCTCGGAAAAAAACTCGGCATGACCCAGATATTTGATGAGCATGGGAATATAATACCTGTGACTGTGGTGAAGGCAGGACCTAATTTAGTCGTTCAAAAGAAGACTGTGGAAAAAGAAGGGTATAATGCCCTTCAGGTTGGTTTTAATGAGGTAAAAAAGGTAAAGCTCATAAATAAGCCGCTTGCAGGCCACTTTAATAAGGCAAAGGTTGCCCCGATGGGCTTTCTCAGGGAATTCAGGGTCACCGCGGAAGACGCAGAAGCGAATGATGCGGGGACTGAGATTACAGTGGAAATGTTCGCACCGGGTGAATTTGTAGATGTGATAGGGACATCCAAGGGAAAGGGCTTTGCTGGTGTTATAAAAAGGCATGGTTTTAAGGGGGCCCCTGCTTCCCGTGGTTCACACGAGTTTTTCAGGCATGGCGGATCAATCGGTGCAAACACCTTCCCTGGGAAAACCATGAAGGGGAAGAAAATGCCAGGTCATATGGGGGCAAGAAGGGTTACGGTCCAGAACCTTAAGGTTATAGATGTGAGAGGGGATACAAATGTCCTTATAATAGAGGGAGCAATTCCAGGCCCAACAAATGGGTATGTAATAATAAAAAAGGCAGCCAAAAAGTAATAGCGCCTTAAAGCAATCAGCTATCAGCATTCAGCTTGAGCGCTCTTCGAGCTAAACTCCGAATGCCGAACTTGAAACTCCGAACGGTTCTTGCTTTATATTCTATTGACTTTAACTATCCCAAAATATAGATTATGGTATGTTCACCTTATGTGTGAAAGACTCATTTTCTGCAGCCCATAGACTTGAAAATTATGGTGGGAAATGTGAGGAACTCCATGGCCATAACTTTCTGGTTGAGGTGTTTTTTGAAGGGGAAAGGCTGGATGAGTGCGGTATGCTTGTTGATTTTAAAGTACTGAAGGGTTATCTCAAGAACGTTTTGGATAAGCTTGACCACAAATATATAAACGAAATCCCTTTTTTTCATGAAAGGACAAGCTCTTCTGAGTTTATAGCCATGTATATATTCCATGAATTGAAAATGCTTATAAAGGAGGGTATGATTTCTCTGAAGGAAGTAAGGGTCTGGGAATCAGAGAATGCATATGCAGCGTATGGGGATTAAGTCTGAAATGATAGATGTGCAAAATATGAGTGACTATAGAATGATAGAGATTGATAAGGTTGGTGTGAAGAACGTGAAGTACCCGATTGTGGTTTTAGATAAGGTGAATGGATTTCAGCATACCATTGCCACTATAGATATGTATGTCAATCTCCCCCACAACTATAAAGGCACACATATGAGCAGGTTTGTTGAGATATTGCACAGTAATAAAAGTATGATAAATATGAAAAACTTCCCGAACATCTTGAGAGAGATGAAGGACAAGCTGAACGCAGAATCAGCCCATTTAGGTGTGAAATTTCCTTATTTTATAAGAAAAGAGGCCCCGGTAACAAAGACTCAAAGCTTTCTGGAATATCAATGTGGTTTCCTGGGCTTTATGGATAGCTCTGGCGAGATGAAAGGGTTCATAGTCTCTGTATCCGTCCCCATTAATACACTCTGTCCTTGCTCTAAAGAGATAAGCGAATATGGGGCCCACAATCAGAGGGGCATAGTGAGGGTGGACGTAAGGTGCAAGAAATTTTTCTGGATAGAGGACCTTATAAATGTTGTGGAAGGTTGTGCGAGTAGTGATATATACTCAATACTTAAGAGGGAAGATGAGAAATATGTGACTGAAAGAGCCTTTAAAAATCCAAAATTTGTGGAAGATGTGGTAAGGGACGTTGCAGAAATGTTATATAAAGATACAAACATCACCTGGTTTGTAATCGAGGCAGAAAATTTTGAGAGCATCCATAACCATAGTGCATATGCGTATCTTGAAAGAAAAAATGAAGGAGGGAGCATATGAGAAAGGTCATTATAATGCTTTTTGTTGTGTCTTTAGTTTTCTCAGGGTGTGCAATTTTTAAGGGGTCAGCTAAGGAAGAAACTTCCCAGCCTAAGGGTGCTGTCCCAAACCAGGCTTTTTATAACTTCCCCGATATACCTGTGCCAAAGGAACTTAATTTTGTTAGGGAGAAGAGCTTTATTTATGAAACCCCGATGATGAAGGTAGGTGTGCTTGTTTTGAGTGGCAACGTTGAATTGCAGTCCCTTGAAAATTATTTCAGGATCAATATGGTGAAAAACGGGTGGAAATTTGTGAACAGCTTCAAATTTAAGGACATATCATTGAACTTTGTAAAAGAGGATAAGACCTGCAATATAAAGATGTCAAGGGAGGCGTTTAACGCTGATGTGGAGATATGGGTCGGACCTTCCGATAAAGGAAGCACACAGAAAGGAAATGGACCCAAATAGATGGGTAAAAATTCATACAATTGAGAGCATCTTTGAGATGGATATGCTCAAGGATGCTCTCGAAAGAGAAGGTATAGATTATAGCGTAAAGGAATATAAAGATACTGCCTATGATGGTCTTTTTATCTTACAGAAAGGCTATGCTGCACTCTTTGTAAAAGAAAAGGATAAAGAGACAGCACTAACAATTGTGAAAAATGTAAAATCCCTTCCTTATGTGGCATTTTCAAAGGATTGACCCCTTAAGATCCCTTTTAAATACAAAATATATAACCTTTGTAGGCTCCGGTGGTAAAACAACCTTTATGGAATATATTGCAAAAGAGGCAACAGGAAGGGGCAAATCTGTCGCAATAACAACGACTACTAAAATATATGCAAGAGAGCCTTATGTGCTTTTGGAGGAGGATGTTTTTAAAGAGGGATTGAAAGAACGGTTCATAAGGGTTGGCAAAACCCTTGAGGAGGGAAAGCTTACCGGTGTGACATTTAGTGATATTGATAAGCTGGGCAGGATATATGATATGGTTCTCATCGAGGCGGATGGTGCGAAGGGCAAACCGCTCAAATTTCCTGCTCACTATGAACCTGTTATACCGCCCTTATCGGAAAAAACCTTTGTCTTATGCGGGCTTGACGGTCTATCAGGGAGGGTTGATAAAAAGGTTTTTAGATGGGAACTTTTTAGTGAGGAGACCAGAATAAGAGGCGATGCGATAATTACACCTGATGTATTCTTGAGATTTTTTTCAGAGGATATCCTTTTAAAAGGTATTGACAGGGAGAAATGTACAATCGTTTTTAATAAGTATGATGTATCGGGGATAGGAAAGAAGACAGTAATGGAAATGGCAAAGGATGTTATCCTGAAGCTGGGTCCGATAACCGTTATTGTTTCAAGCCTGCTTTTTAAGTGTTTTTATCTGGTTAGAGAAACTGATGGTAACCCATAGTACAAAATTGTGTATGGAAGGAGAATCACATCGTTATTCTGTGTTCATAGTTTGGAAAGAATTGTTGTTGCAATAGGTGAGGTGCTGCATATATAATTAAAAAAGATATTATTATGTATTTCTAAAAAGGAGGTGAGGGTATATTGAAAAAATATCTCGCATGGTATTTAGTCTTTGCAATGTTTATTATAGGCATCGTGCCTCGTGTGGAAGCAGCATTTACACCCTCTCAGGCGATGACACTGGCACCGGTCGACAGGACAGCTGAATTGCAGAGGATTCAGATAGTATTGGAAACTAAGCTTATACAGCAGAGGCTCCAGGATCTTGGATACACCGGCGAGGAAATCAGGGCAAGGCTTTCTCAACTGAGCGATCAACAACTCCACAGTATCGCACAGAAACTGGATGATCTGAGGGTAGGGAAAGACGGACTCGGGATAGTTATTGCCCTTCTGATTATAGTAATCCTTGTTGTTATACTGGTACAGCTCTCTACGGGCCACAAGATAACAGTTACACCATAGATGTTGCAAGACCACATACGGAGCACCACGCCGGTGCTCCGAACCATTTTTATAGTTCTATTTTTTCTCATAGCCAGTTGTGCGACAATCAGGATAACGCCCCCCGATGATGCCCTGTTACTTAACAACGTCCCCTTTTTTAAACAGGATGATTTTCAATGCGGGCCTTCTGCGCTGGCAGCCGTTATCAACTATTGGTACAAGAGGGGAGAGACCGGTAAAAGTCTGGCGTCTCAGGATATTATTTCGGAGATCTACAGTTCTTCAGCAAGGGGGGTGCTTGGAATAGACCTTGAGTTATATGCAAAAAGGCTGGGTTTTCGTGCCTTGCAGTATTCAGGCAGTATTGAGGACATAAGAAGCAATATTGATAAGGGCATACCTTTGATAATTCTTGTAGATTATGGTATCTCTGTCTACCAGCAAAATCACTTTATTGTTACTACGGGTTATACAAAAGATGGTATTGTTGTGAATTCAGGACGAAAAGAGAATGAACTTATTTTAGATGAGGAACTACAAAAAATATGGAAAAAAACAGGATTCTGGACGCTTTCTGTAACACCATATGCCTGACAATAATAACTATACTTTTATCCTCGTGTAACCTTCCAAGAATAATCGTATTTCATGACCCGCTGACACCGGAGGAACATATAAACCTCGGTGTGAGCTATGAAAATAAGGGCGAACTTGATGCAGCCTTAAAAGAGTATGAAACAGCCTCAAAGAAATCGCAGATTGCCTACCTTTATATGGGTAATATTTACTTTCAAAAGAACGATTTTGTGAATGCTGAAAAATATTACAGAAAGGCAATAAAAAAGACAGATGATCCCCTGGCGTACAATAACCTTGCCTGGCTTTACTATACCATGGATACGAAACTACAGGAGGCCGAGAAACTCGCACGGAAGGCTGTTGAATTGTCCCCTGATTCTGTTGACTTTAAGGACACGTTAGACAGGATTATAGAAAAGAGAGGTTATGCCCGCTGAAATAGTTCAACGATTTAGCTTGATTTTTACAGGGAGATTCATTTAACTATCCCGTGATGGACGATGACAAGATTCTTTCTGCTACCTTAGCAGACATATATCTTCAACAGGGATATATCGAAAAGGCAATAGAAATATATGGAAAACTTGCAAAAAGAGAACCTGAGAATGATTTTTATAAAAAAAGACTTTCAGCGCTTAAGAAGGATGTAAGGGGGGGAAACAGATTTCCTGCATTTAAAAAGGTTTTGAAAAAGAAATTGTGGTAGAAGGACATGAGAGAAAACAGGATTGAAAAAGTCCTCGATATAATAAGGGATAAGGGTTTAGATGCATGTGCATTGAGGGGTATGGAAAACATATTTTACCTCACAGGATTCAGAGGTTCTGAGGGAGCCCTTCTCATTACAAAAGGCGATGTCTTACTTTTGACAGATTCCAGATATATTACGCATGCAAGGGAAGTTACGAAGGATATAAAGATAGTGGAGTTAAGGGAAAAGAATAATCCACTTGGAGAACTGTGCAGTAAATATGAGATTAAAAAAATGGGTTTTGACAGTATGCACACAACATATGATCTATATCAGAGGTGGACAGATACCATCCCAGATATTGAACTTATCCCGTTAGGAAATGCTATTGAAGAGATTAGAAAACACAAAGAACCGGATGAAATAAATGCGATTAGGAAGGCAATTGGTATTGCAGCCGATGCATTTAATGAAATATTTGAAAAGATTTATCCTGGCAGGACGGAAAAGGAAATTGCGAATGACCTGGATTATACAATGAAGCAGTTTGGAGCTGATCGCCCCTCCTTTGATACGATTGTTGCTTCCGGAGTCAGGGCAGCCCTTCCCCATGCTGAACCAACTGATAAAGAAATTATGGAAGGTGAGATGGTAATGGTTGATTTTGGTGCCCAGGTTGATGGCTATTGTAGCGATGAAACCTGTACAATATCAGTGGGTGAAGTAAATGGCAGGATTCAGGAGGTCTTCTCTGTAGTGAATAAGGCAAAGGAACTGGCCTTGGAAAAGGTGAAGGTTGGCATGCCAATAAAAGAACTGGATATGATAGTGAGGGGATTTATAGATGATGCAGGTTATGGTGAATATTTCAGACATGGCACAGGTCATGGGGTAGGGGTGGCTGTTCATGAAGCACCTGCTATCAATAGTATGGCAGAAGGCATACTTGATGAAAATATGGTAATCACAATAGAGCCCGGGATATATATACCCGATTTAGGGGGTGTGAGACTAGAGGATATGGTACTTATAGAGAATGGTGGGGCGAGGGTACTTACACATATTAGAAAGGATGCGCTCAATATAAAGGTATAGATAAAGAGCTTGGAGTATAGAGCTTGGAGCATAGAGTTTTAACCTTTGCCCTTCGCTCTCTGCGCTTAGCTAAAGGCAAGGGGAGGAAATGATGGTTGTTTTTACATCAGAGTTTAGAAAGGGATTAAGGATTCTTGTGGATGAGGAACCATTTGTTATAGTTGACTTCCAGCATGTGAAACCCGGGAAGGGAGGGGCTTTTGTCAGGACGAGGATAAAAAGCCTTATAACAGGAAACGTGCTTGACAGAACCTTTCGTTCAGGTGATAAGGCCGAGGTGCCGGACGTAGAGGAAAAACAGATGCAGTTCCTTTATAAAGAAGGGGAAAAATACTATTTCATGGATGAGAATACCTATGACCAGTTGTTCATAGATGAAAAGAACTTAGGTGAGGCAAAGAATTATCTGAAAGAAGGTCTTGTAATAAAAGTTTTATTTTATAAAGGGAGCACGATTGGTGTAGAAGTTCAGAATTTTGTTAATCTTCTTATAGTGAAAACAGAGCCAGGTGTGAAGGGAGACACTGCTCAGAATGCCACAAAACCGGCATTATTGGAAACCGGTTATTCGATTCAGGTTCCACTTTTTGTTGAGGAGGGTGATGTGGTTAAAATCGATACGAGAACCGGTCAATATATGGAAAGGGTTCAGAGATAGGGGAGACACATGTTGATAACCTTTGAAGGAATAGAAGGTTGCGGTAAGTCAACGCAGGTAGGGCTTTTATACAATTATTTGAAGGAGAAAGGGTATAGTGTAATAAAAACGAGGGAGCCGGGTGGTACAGCTTTTGGGGAGGCAGTGAGAAGGGTTTTTCTTCAGCAAAACCTGAAGGTCTTTCCCCTTTCTGAGCTCCTCATATTTATGGCAATGAGGGCGCAGCATGTGGAGGAAGTGATTATGCCCGCATTGCAGGATAGGAAGATTGTTCTATGCGATAGGTTTGTAGACGCAAGTTATGCATATCAGGGATATGGAAGGGGTATAGACCTCAGCATTATTGAAACGCTCAACAGGCTCGTGACAAAAGGTGTAAGACCTGACCTCACTGTCCTTCTGGATTGTAGTGTGGCTGTCGGATTAAAGAGGAAATCTAAACATGCTTCCTCCCTGGACAGGTTTGAAAATGAAGAGATGGCTTTTCATAGGAAGATAGAAAAGGCGTATATTAAGCTTTCAAAGGAAGACCCTGAGAGGTTTATTGTTGTGGATGGCAAACTTGGCATAGAGGATGTGCACAGGATTATCAGAGAGAAGATCGAACAGCTTTTAGAAAAACATGGGATTTAACGATATTATTGGCCATGAAAAACAGAAAAACCTCCTTTTATCTTTTCTAAAAAAGGGAAGGATGCCCCATGCCTTTTTATTTTCGGGTCAGGAGGGCATAGGAAAGAAACTATTGGCAATAGAACTGGCGAAACGTATCTTTTGTGAAAAAGGTAATGGCTGTGGTGAGTGCCGGGCATGCCTTAAAATAGAGCGGGGCAGTCATCCCGACCTTTTATTTGTAGAAGGTGAAAATTCAATTGGTATTGATCTCATACGGAGGGATAAAGAAAAAAAGATACGGGGCATCAATGAGGAAGTATATGAGTACCCCTATGAGAGCGATATGCGGGTAATAATAATTGATAAAGCCGATACCATGACCCATGAAGCAGCAAATGCCCTTTTAAAAACACTCGAGGAGCCCCCATTGTTCAATCTGTTTTTCCTTGTCACCTCATCAGAAAAGGATATACCGTTGACCATAAGATCCCGTTGTGCAAGGGTTGCTTTTACTTCACTTACAAGTGATGATCTCAGACAGTATTTTTTAAGGGTCTTCAATATGGATGAGGAGAGGGCTCAGCTGTTTTCTTACATCTCCCATGGAAGTATCGGCTGTGGACTTTTCTGGATGGAGGAGGATAACTTTTTGCTCCGGAGAAAACTAACAGAGTTGATAATAGGGCACAACAGGAGCTTTTTAAATACGACCCTGATTTCTGAAAAGGTCACACAAACCAATAGACAGTTGTCCATGTACCTTTCTTTTCTTCTTTCTCTTTTTAGAGATATGTTTATATTGAACCAGAGCAGGGATGTATCTATGGTAATCAATAGAGATGTGAGGGAACTTTTAGAATGGGAAATGGTAGACCTGAAATGGGTAGAGTATTCAATGAGGAGGATCCAGGAAACTATTCGCATTATGCGTTATAATGTAAACAAGTGGCTTATATTTGAAAATTTAATGTTACATATAATGAGGTAGATATGAAATGTTGTTACGTAAGAATTGACACACTGACAGGTATAATGGAGATGGAAGTGCCAGAGAATATAAAGATTGGTGATTATGTGGTAAGTGAACTTGATAAAGGTCTTTGTTTGGGTGTTATCCTTACAGAACCATTCGATACAGAGAAAGAGGGGTTAAAAAAGATAACAAGAAAGGCAACCGATGAGGAAGTCTCTGAGTATTTTTCTTTAAAAGAAAAGGAGCAATATGCCCTCGATTTTTGTAAACAGAGGATTAAAGAAATGGCGCTTCCCATGAAATTACTCTGTGCGGAATATCTTTTCGGCGGGACGAAACTCCTCTTTTATTTTGTGTCTGAGAGCAGGGTGGATTTCAGGGAGCTCGTGAAAGAGCTTGTGAAAGAGTTTAAAATCAGGATAGAACTTCGACAGGTTGGGGTGAGAGATGAGGCAAAGATTATTGGAGGGCTTGGCAATTGCGGGAATGTGGTGTGTTGTAGAAAATTTTTAAATAACTTTTCAATAGTCTCGATAAAAATGGTGAAGGAACAGAGCCTGGCATTAAATCCTGCCAAGATTTCAGGTATATGTGGGAGACTCATGTGTTGTCTTGCCTATGAGTATGAGATGTATGTAAATTATAAGAAGGATTTTCCGAAGCTTGGGAAAAGGATAACGATCCCTCAAGGTGAAGGCAAGATTGTAAAACATAATACATTAAGCTCTACAGTGACAATTGAACTTGATGACGGTAAGGAGATCACCTTACCGATAAAGGATATAATGCAATAGATTAGCAGTCAGCTGTCAGCCGTCAGCATTTAGCAGTTGCTGAAAACTGATAGCTAAAAGCTGAAAGCAGAGAGGATAAATGAATAAACACTACTACATCACCACACCCATCTACTATATAAATGATGTTCCACATATAGGTCATGCATATACCACTATAGCTGCGGATATCATGGCTCGTTACAAAAGGATTTGTGGATACAATGTGTTTTTTCTGTCAGGGGCCGATGAGCACGGCCAGAAGGTTGAGAAGGCGGCAGAGCAGCAAGGGGTTCATCCAAAAGAGCTTGCAGATAGAATGGTTCACAGGTTTACAGATTTATGGAAGGTCCTTAATATCTCCAACGATGGTTTTATAAGAACCACAGAGGAGAGGCATAGAAGGGTTGTCCAGTATATATTTCAAAAGGTATATGAAAATGGAGATATATACCTCGGGGAATATGAGGACTGGTATTGTGTGCCCTGTGAGAGCTATTTTACAGAGATGCAGCTGAAAGATGGTCTGTGCCCCGATTGTTTAAGAAGACCAGAGAGGTTAAAAGAGGAAAGCTTTTTCTTCAAGTTGTCGAAATATACGGATACACTGCTCAGGCTTCTGGATGGGAGAAAAGACTTCGTGTTGCCTGAGGTTCGGTATAACGAGGTTGTAAGTTTTATAAAAGGTGGTTTAAAGGATTTAAGTGTAAGCAGGACAAGCTTTAATTGGGGGATACCTGTGCCCATGAAGGAAGACCATATCGTGTATGTATGGTTTGATGCACTTGCAAATTATATAACGGGGATTGGTTTTCTTGAAGATGTCGATTTGTTCAGGACCTTCTGGCCATGTGATGCCCACCTCATAGGCAAGGATATACTGAGATTTCATGCTGTGTACTGGCCGAGTTTTTTAATGTCCCTTGGGATTGAACCACCGAAAAGGATCTTTGCCCATGGTTGGTGGACAATAGAAGGACAGAAGATGTCAAAATCTCTCGGTAATGTTGTTGACCCTTATGAGATTGTAAAGAACTATGGGGTTGATGAATTCAGGTTCTTCCTCTTCAGGGAGGTACCCTTTGGCATGGATGGTGATTTTTCAAAAAGTGCGATTGTTCACAGGATTAATGGGGACCTTGCAAATGATTTTGGAAATCTTACGAGCAGAAGCGTTGCGATGATAGGAAAATTTTTAAAGGGGAAAATAGAGAGGCCTGAAAAGAAGGGTGGTATGGATGAACATGTTGAGGGGACTGTGAGACGATTGGTAGAAGAATACCAGAAAGACATGGAGGTTTTTGCTTATTACAAGGCATTGCAGGATGTGTTCGAAATCATATCCATCCTCAATAAGTATATCGATACTGAAGCCCCCTGGAAACTTTATAAAGAGGGAGATGTGCGGATTAAGACAGTACTTTACAATATCTGGAATAGTTTACGGGTAGTATCCATGCTCCTTTACCCCTTTATGCCGCAGAAATCTGAAGAAATATGGAATGCTCTGGGCATTGGTAAGCCTATTGAAAAAATCTTGTTTGAGAATGAGAAGATGTTCTATTTTGCGGATGATCTTTCTCATATAGATAAAATTAATCCTATTTTTCCGAGGATAGAAGGCTAAAGCATGCCGTTTTTTGCATTAAAGAAAGTGGTACAAAGGGTTTTAAGGGAGTACAACTTTACAGAGGATATTGATGCATATAGGGTCTTTTCTGTTTGGAAGGATATAGTAGGAGAAAAGATGGCAGACCATACAAAGCCTGTAAGGATCAATGAACGTGTACTCTATGTGGAAGTTGACGACCCTCTATGGCTTACCCAGTTGAAATATATGAAGGTGGATATACTGAATAAGATTGATATGAGGATAAAGAAAGGGGTTTTAAAAGACGTAAGGTTCTATCTCAAAGGGTTCTGATAAAAGCAGTAAGTAGTATGTAGTAGGCAGTAAACAGCAAACCGATCTGTCAAAAGCTGTGAAAAAATATCGGCATGGCCAGAACACTCTCACGAAGCCTGCTTATTTAGGAATAATCTTTCTTTGCTAACCACCAACACTTCCTATAATCTCTATCAATTGCTTACTATAATAGAGTTTTTCACAAAGAAGCAATTCATACAGTGTTTTAAATGGCAATCTTCAACGACAGAGATAATGATCCTTCCGTTCAAGTGGTCAATATATTTTGGTACGTATTGCAAACTGTATTCAACAATTCTTTAATAGGGTTTTCACTTGTAAATTAATTAAAATTGTATGAGAATTGAGAAAAGGAGCATGGATATCAAGACTAAATGAGCCATTGTAAAACTTGACCTCTTTTGCGTTCATCTAAAGCATTATATAAAAAAACCGGGGGGTATAATATGAAGACAGGTGTTGATTTAGAAAAAGTTAGGAAAGAGATTGAATCTGGTGAATTAGATGAAGCTATTGGTGAAGAACTTGATAGAGAAGTGGGCTTGACTGCTGAAGATATAGCTTTATTTGAGAGTGTTGAAAAAACTAATGTTGCCGGAAAGAAAGCTCGCTCTCTTCAAGTTAAACGGGGCAATAGATGTATTAAACGTCCTAAGTACTCCAAGCCAGGCTGATATTGTTATTCGTGAGACAGCTGATAGCCGTCACTGATTTCCCTGTAGGAGGACACCAATGAAGAAGGGACAGATTCTTTGGAAGTGGGTTGAGGGGCAGGTTGATCAATTGTCAGAACACATTGAACTGTATCATGGGGATATTGAATCAGAAGAATTGTGGCGTCCCGTTGCTTTGGTTGGACCACCAAAGGACTATACTTTCTCAGTGACTTGGATAGCTGATATTGGAAATCCTGAGGAGATCCCTATGATCGAGGCTGCCCGCAAGGAGCTCGACTTCTACCTTCTTGAAGTGGGAGGCCCCGATCCGTGGGTTTATGCAGGTTACCATTGTAATACAGCAGCGAATTTGTACTCAAAGATTCACTGGGTTTATTCTCTAGGTGACAAACCTAAAGGTCAAAGATATGCCTCATACCGACGCAGAAAGCGTCGGAGGTGAGCTCGAAAAGAATATAAACAATGGCAATATATTAGGAATTATTGATGCATATTTGCATACATTGTGGTAGCAAACAGATTGGTGGAAGCTGTGTCGAGGTAGAATATGCCGGGAAGCGAGTTCTTCTCGATATGGGACTTCCGCTTGATGCCGAAGTTAATGACAAAAAGTATCTCCCGCATATTCATGGGTTAGATGGAAGCGATGATTCCCTCCTGGCTATATTGGTATCCCACCCACATTTAGATCACTTCGGATTACTTGCTCATGTCAGCAAAAAAATTCCGATCATAATGGGCGCCGACGCAGGTAGAATCCTGAAACAAGCTTCTCTGTTTTTACCTGGAAATTGGCCTACACCCGCTACCGGATTGAATCTGAAATCAGAAAAAGTGATTGAATCGGTCCCTTTAAAATTACACCCTTTCTTATGGATCATTCCGCATATGACGCTTATTCTTTTTTGATTGAAGCGGGTGGGAAGAAACTTTTCTATAGCGGTGATTTCAGAATACATGGACGTAAATCAAAGTTGGTTGGACACTTAATTTCCAATCCGCCATCGGGCATTGATGTATTATTGCTGGAAGGGTCTTCGCTGAGTAGATTAGGAAATGCCGGAAGCTTTCCAAGCGAATCTAATATAGAAAAAGAATTGATTAATATTTTTAAGGAAACCAATGGGCTTGCAATGATTCATACTTCATCCCAGAACATTGACCGCATTGTTTCCATTTTTCGGGCGTGCAGAAAAACTGGACGAACATTAGTGATTGACCTCTATACCGCCGTAATTCTTGAAGCCACAGGGAATAAAAATCTTCCCCAGTCAGACTGGCCGGGGATCGCTCTTTTCATACCTCAATCACAGCGCATACAGATAAAAAACAACAGGTGGTTTGACCTATTGAAAAGACACTCTAAGAATCGGATATTCATAGAAGGGCTCCATGAAATTGCAACCAAATGTGTGTTGCTTTTTCGTCCATTACATATCCGTGATCTTGAAAAGGCTGATTGTCTCAATGGAGCCGTTTACGTCTATTCCCTATGGGAGGGCTACTGGGAACAGGATTCTTACTCTTATCTGAGAGAATGGTTAGTAAAACATAATATCCCTAAGGTGAGCATACACACATCAGGCCATGCGAGTATCGATGATTTGAGGCGATTTGCAAAAGCATTAAAGCCTTTAACAATTGTTCCGATTCATACTTTTATGCCGGATAAATACAATGAAATATTTAACAGCCATGTTGAATTACGTGGCGATGGTGAATACTGGGAGGTTTAGCATGTATTATGATCGTACATTATCGCCTGAATTTTCAAAACTCATTGAGCATGATGGAAGCCTCCGTTGGCTTTTTGAGTTTGTTAGAAAGCGAGACGATCTTGACTTTTTAATTGGCAAAAACACTGAAAAAGAGTGGATATCAATTTATAGAGGCCTTACCCGGATTCTTTCAATTAGTCCTACAAAAAATCCCCAAACAATAATCATTGACGCAGATCCCAAATACAAACATATGTCGAGCAATCTTTACGGGGAGAAGAGTGTTAATGATAATTTTCAAAATGATATTTTACTTCTAATTGCACAAATAGAAAAGTGTCACCAGTTCGACAGATATTATAAAAATAAAAAAGAAGGTTATTATCAAAATATGCTGTCAAGAAAATATGGAATTTGCGGTGGTCCTGATATTGATTTTGTAATTATTGATAAAGAAGCTGTAGTTGGTTATATAGATGAAGACGAAAAAAATAAGTTATTTAGTCCTATTCAATGTAAATATAGACAAATACAAAAAGTTATTTCTGCGAAAAATCCCGTTCGATATGGAAAAGATTTAGCCAAAAAAGCTATTGGCAATGAGCTTGATTTTCTGGCTTTAGATAAAGGAGGAAACATCTTATTGGTTGAATACAAGCATGGTTCAAATACCTCCGGAATATATCTGAGTCCGTTACAGATAGGACTTTATTATGACATATTTAAAAGTCTTTCAAGAGAAGAGCTAGACAAATCCATATTGAAAATGCTAGCTCAAAAGCAAAAAATTGGATTAATAAATCCGGAATGGGAAACTCCGCCAAAACTAATTGACATTATTCCCACATTGGTTATTTCGGAATACAATTACAAAAGTACTGCCCACGATAAGTTCATTGAAATATTACAAATAACAAGAACACTGCAAGGAAATGGGTTCTTGAACAATCTTCGAATGTATAATTTTACCATAAAAAATGGGCTATCTGAATGGTAGTCCATAAGAAAGCAATATAGACTCTCTCAGTAAACTGGACATTGTAATAAAGTGCATTTTACTCTGTTAAAGGCTACGATGCCAACTTTCAAATAGTTATCATTAATTATTAGTAATGTAGTCAAGTGTAACTTTGTAGGTGGAGTTGAGTATTTTACCCTAATCAAACTTTACCTCAAAAAACTACATTTATTGGCAAATAAAATGGTATTCACAGTTACCAACTTTATTGTTAATGAACAGCGCTTGGATAAAAGGATACCCCGTTACTCCACCGTTACGCTCTTGGCGAGGTTGCGGGGCTGGTCTACGTCGGTTCCTAAGAGATTGGCAATGTAATATGCGAGTAGCTGAAGGGGCACAATAGACAGTATCGGTTGTAATTCATAGATCGTTTTTGGCACGACAAAGAGATTATCAACCCTGTCTGCCATCTCGTGAGAGATGTCGTCCGTAAATAGCAGGATCTTCCCCCTCCTTGTTATCACCTCCTCAATATTCCCGCATGTTTTTTTGTAGGTATGGTCATTGGGGGATACGCATACAACCGGTAAATTTTCATCTATCAGTGCAATGGGGCCATGTTTCATTTCCCCTGCGGCATACGCCTCAGCATGGGTATAAGAAATCTCTTTCAGCTTTAATGCACCCTCCAGAGCTGTTGCATAATTTATACCCCTTCCAAGATAAAGAAAATCCTTAAACCCCATATATTCCCGCGCAAGTTCTTCAATAGATTTTGACATATCAAGGATTGTTTTGACCTTGTGAGGTATTTTTTTAATCTCTCCTATGTGCTTCCGTATACTATTGCTATCTATTATCCCGAGTTTTTTGCCCACATGTAGCATGAGCATAAACAGGACTGAAATCTGTGTCGTAAATGCCTTTGTTGATGCTACGCCTATCTCCGGACCTGCATGGGTAAAGATGACCCCGTCTGATTCCCTGGCGAGTGTACTTCCAAGGACGTTACATATCGATAATGTATAGGCACCCCTCTTTTTTCCCTCTTTCATTGCGGCAATAGTATCTGCTGTTTCACCAGACTGGGAAATGAGTATTAGTAAATCATTTTTACTCAGGATGGGGTTTCTGTATCGAAATTCAGAGGCAATATCTGTCTCCACAGGTATTCTGAGATTTGCCTCAAACATATGTTTTCCTATAATACATGCATGGTAAGATGTTCCACATGCTACCATCCAGACCTTTCTTACCTTACTTAAATCGGGAAGTTTCAGTTCTTCAAATTCAATGAGTCCTTTCTCTTCCTGAACCCTTCCTATTAATGTTTCGGAGATTGCCCTTGGCTGCTCAAAAATCTCCTTTAACATAAAATGTTTATAGCCACCCTTTTCAGCCATAGCCCCTGTCCAGCAGACCTCATTGATCTTTCTTTGTAATTCTTCTCCGTTAATATTTATGAACGAAAGTTTCCCGTCTTTAAAGATGGCAATATCATTGTCTTCAAGGAATATGAACCTTTTTGTTCTATCGAGAATAGCAGGGACATCGCTGGCAATAAAATACTCTCCATCACCCACACCAACGACAAGGGGGCTTTCCTTTTTTGCAGCTACCATGATTTTTTCTTTTTCCCTTATAATGCCGAGGGCATAAGAACCTCTTAACTCCTGAAGGGTTGCCCTTACTGCATCTATAAAGCCCTTACCCTTTTCTAAATAGCTCGTAATGAGGTGGGGGATTACCTCTGTATCCGTATCTGACAGGAACTTGTGACCTTCCTCCCTTAATCTTTCTTTTATCTCTATGTAATTTTCAATGATACCGTTATGGACAACGACAACATCACCTGCCCTGTGAGGATGGGCATTTCTCTCTGAAGGCGTGCCGTGGGTAGCCCATCTTGTGTGGGCAAGGCCCATCTTACCTTTAAGGCTGTCATTATCAGAGACAACCCTTCTTAAATCATCCACCTTACCCTTTTTTCTTGCAATCCCTATCTTCCCTTCATTCCATATTGCAATACCGGCAGAGTCGTAGCCCCTGTATTCCAGTTTCTTCAATGCTTCAATCAGTATGTTGCAGGCCTCGTTTTTTCCTTTATATCCTACTATCCCGCACACCTTTTTTCCTCCCGTATCCTTTTATATGCTTCTGCCTTGTCCTGCTTATTGCGAGGGCACCCTCGGGTACGTCCTTTGTTATTGTTGAGCCTGCCCCGATGACAGCATTCTTACCGATTCGGATAGGTGCAATGAGTTCTGTATTGCTTCCCACAAATACATTGTCTTCGATAATAGTCTTATGCTTCTTTTTGCCATCGTAATTACAAGTAATAGTGCCTGCCCCTATGTTAACCTGCCTGCCTATTTCGGCATCACCGATATAGGAAAGGTGATTTGCCTTTGCCTTGTCCTTTATTACTGAGTTTTTGATTTCCACGAAATTTCCTATCTCTACGCCTTTTCCGATAAATGTAAAGGGTCTTATTCGGGAAAAGGGCCCAATCCTTGTACCTTCTTTGATTTCTGCTCCATCAATGACAACAAATTCCTCTATATCCACATTCCCATGTATTTTTGCATCTTTTATTATTGTATTCGGGCCGATTGTTACATCTTCTCCGACGATGGTATTCCCAATCAGGTGACAGTTTGGGGATATTATTGTATCCCTGCCTATCCTTACATTCACCTCTATAAAAATGTTTCTGTCGAGTAGTGTAACGCCATTTTGCATATGTTCATCAAGTATCCTCTCTTTCATCGTGGTGTTGGCTTCCAGCAGTTCCTTCCTTGTGTTTATACCCAGCACTTCGGATGCATTTTGATGATAGTAATCCTTCACTCTTAAGTCCTTTTTTTTCGCAATCCTGCATATATCAATGAGATAGTATTCCCCCTTTTTGTTGTCCGGCTTAATGTCTTTTAACAGGTTAAAAGACTGCCGGGGGATAATGCATATCCCTGTATTTATCCTCTTAATCTTCCTTTCTTCAGGAGTGGCATCAACCTCTTCTATAATCTTTAGGATTTTATCCTTCTCCATCACTACCCTTCCGTATCCACTCGGATCGCCCACGTCTGTAGTCATGAATGTAATAGCCTTGAATTTCTCATAAAATGACAGAAAATTTTTAAGGGTTGCGCTTTCAATCAGAGGCACATCGCCATAGAGGACAAGAACATCGCCATCCTTGATGAACTTGCTGGCACTGAGTAAGGCATGGGCGGTTCCTTTTTGTTTTGTCTGTATGGAATAGTCTACATTATAATCTTTCAAATATGCTTCCACCTTTTCCCTTCCATAGCCCACTACCACGACTATCCTTGCCTGTGAGAGTTCCTTTGCCCTTTCAACCACATATCCAATCATTGGCCTTCCCATGATTTCATGCATGACCTTTGGTTTTTTTGACAACATCCTTTCACCCTTACCTGCTGCAAGGATCACAATATTAAGCTTTTTCATCGCCTACCTCCTTTTTTCCAAAAAATCTTGTAATGAGGATGCTGATTTCATAGAGCCCCCATAAAGGTATGGCTATGAGGAGCTGGCTTGCCATGTCAGGAGGGGTTATAATAGCGCTGAGTATAACTATGCCGAGTATTGCGTATCTTCTCTTTGTAGAGAGCATCCTGAAGTTTATTATACCTGCTTTAGAAAGGTAAAATGCTACAAGGGGCAGTTCAAATATCAATCCAAATATTATGAGCATCTTCAGTGTGAGACTCATATAACTTTTTAAATCCGGCATGGGTATGATATATTCAGCCGCATAACTTACAAAAAACTTATATACAGAGGGCATCACTATAAAATAGCAGAACAATGCCCCGCAGATAAAACAAAGGCTGCCGAGGAAGATGAACGGGTATACGTATCTCTTTTCTTTTGCATAAAGACCTGGAGATACAAACATCCAGAATTCGTAAAGCATAACAGGGGAACAAACAAATAAGGCCGCTACGATAGATATTTTGAAATATGTGATGAATGCTTCGGTAACGCCTGTAAATATAAATGAACTTTTCTCCGGCATTACCCTTATAAAAGGCTGCATGAGAAAGGCAAAGATCTTTTCCTTAAAATAATAGGTAAAGATAAATGCTATACCGAGGGCAATAATGCAGACTAATATTCTATCCCTTAATTCCTTTAAATGTGAAAGGAATGGCTGTTTCTCTTCTATCATGTTCTCTTTATGCGAGATTTCAGCCATTGGCACTCAGCTTTCAGGCCTTTCTTGGTGGATGGGGGGATAGGAAGACTGGATTATTTATTTTCTTTGACATCCTCTTTTATTTCCTCTTCCTTTTTCTCTTCTTCCTTTATGACCTCTTCTTCGATTGTCTCCTTCACTTCATCTGCCATCCTTCTGAATTCATTAAAGGCCTTCCCGAGAGACCTTGCGAGTTCTGGCAATTTTGAGGGACCAACAACGAGCAAAGCTACAACCATTATCACAATAAGTTCTGGAAGACCAATGCCAAACATTTGTCATAAGTTAGCATAAAAGGAGTGAAAAGTGAATAGTGGATAGTGGATAGTGGTAAAATCAGGATTCAAGGGGTCGAGGAGCCAGGGGTTCAAGTGTTTTACTCTGAACCGAGTGTTGCCAAAACAATTTGTGTCTTCCGGAACGCTGTTTCTCTCGCTGTCGCTCTCGGGTACGTTTCCCGGCTCGAAAGAGCCGCAAAGCTCTTCCGGCAGCGATGTTTATGAAGAAAAGGGTTTAGGCAACAACCTGACTCTTGGGCTTCCATTATATACTGTCTTTAGAGAGACGCTGGTTGACATTAGATAAGACATGTATTAATTTCAAATAGTAAGCAATGTGTTATCATTATCAGTCTTAAACAAGGCAGAAAAGCTTGTCCGAATGCTGGAAGACTGATCACGCCGGAGGCGGGACTGATAGCAAATCAAAAGGAGGTTAATATGGCCGAAAGATTACAGATTTTTAAGTGTGAAATTTGCGGGAATATTGTTGAGGTTTTACATGCCGGCAAGGGCCAGCTTGTATGCTGTAACCAGCCCATGATACTTTTAAAGGAGAATGTGGTTGATGCATCCCTTGAAAAACATGTTCCTGTAATTGAAAAAACACAGGATGGCATCAAGGTGAAGGTTGGAAGTGTTCCTCACCCAATGGAGGAGAAGCATTTCATAGAATGGATTGAATTGATCGTAGATGGTAAGGTTTATCGCCAATTCTTGGTACCTGGTGGTGTTCCTGAAGCTACTTTTCAGGTAAAGGGAGAGAAGGTAACGGCCCGTGAATATTGTAACCTGCACGGACTGTGGAAATCATAGATCAGTGAATAGTCCCGCCATTGGCGGGATAGTGAATTGTGAATAGTTTTTAAATGCTTTAAATCTGTTTTTACTATGTACTAATTACTATTCACTATTTACTGAATTTAAAGATGGAGGGACGACATGAAAAGTATAAAAGGAACAAAGACCGAAAAAAACTTACTCACCAGTTTTGCCGGGGAATCGCAGGCGAGAAACAGGTACACATACTTTGCCTCTGAGGCGAAAAAGGAAGAGTATGAGCAGATATCATGGATTTTCTCTGATACGGCTGAAAATGAAAAAGAACATGCGAAGAGGTTTTTTAAATTCCTTGAGGGAGGGGATGTGGAGATCACTGCTACATATCCTGCAGGTGTAATAGGGAAAACAATAGACAATCTTAAAGAAGCTGCTGCCGGTGAAAACCTGGAATGGACCACGTTATATCCTGAATCAGCAAAGGTTGCTGATGAGGAGGGGTTCACTGAAATAGCAACCGTTTTCAGGGAGATATCAGAGGTTGAAACGGGACATGAAAAAAGGTACCTGAAACTTCTCAGCAATATTGAGAACAATAAGGTTTTTAAGAAGGATAATGTTGTTAAGTGGAGATGCAGGAATTGCGGGTATATCCATGAGGGAAAAGAAGCACCCAAAGAATGCCCTGCCTGTGCACATCCCCAGGCATACTACGAGCTGTTAGCAGAAAATTACTAACTAAAAGGATTCAAGGATTAGAGGGTTTAAAGTTTTTAAAACACTCAACCCCTTGACCCCTCGACCCCTTGAATCCTGATTTTCTTTTTCCTTGACATGACCGTTTTCTATTTGTTAGTTTTGTCTTCGTATGCAAAGGGAAGAAATACGAAAGATATACAGCAGATACTCTCCTGTATATGATATTCTGTTTTCACGGATGTTTTCTCCCAGAATAAGGCTTGGTCTGGAAAAGATTGGTATTGAAAAAGGTGACAGGATTATAGAGGTTGGAATCGGTACAGGTCTATCCCTGCCTTTATATCCTGATTCCTGTGAGGTAGTGGGGATTGATATAACCAGGAAGATGCTGGAGAAGGCAAAAAAAAAGAAGGATAAATCCGGACTTGGCAACGTACATCTATTTGAGATGGATGGGGAGAATATAACCTTTTCAAATGATAGTTTTGACCATGCTGTGCTCCCTTTTGTTATGAGTGTTGTGCCGGAGCCTGAGAAGATGGTTTCTGAAATCAAGAGGATAACAAAGAAGAATGGTAAGATAATAATTATCAATCATTTTTGCAGTCAATCTCCCATATTCTCAAAGATAGAGAAGTTCTTTTCCCCGTTTTTTTTGAAACTGGGATGGAAATCAGGCCTGCCCATAGAACTACTTTCAAACCATTGTAACCTTTATATTGAAGAAGTATTTAAGAAGAATAGGTTAGACCCCTGGTTTATAATCCACGCAATAAATAAAAAATAGGTTATGAAGATAGCTGGGATTCAATTTGCTTGTTCTAAAGATAAGGATAAGAATACAGAAAAAGCCCTGAAAATCATGGATGTAGCAATAAAGGAAGGGGCAAATATAATCTGTTTCCAGGAATTGTTCAATCTGTACTGGTTTCCAAAGGACAGGGATAAAAATGCCTTTGAAAAGGCTGAAGATATTGGAGGATATTCTGTTGAGGAGATTAGAAAAAAGGTAAAAACAACAGATGCTGTAGTTTTGTTACCCCTTTTTGAAAGGGAGGATTCAAGATACTTCAATAGCTGCATTATGATAGATGGGGATAAAACAATTGGTGTGTATAGAAAGATTCATATACCTGATATACCCCTCTGGGAAGAGAAGTTTTACTTCACAACGGGTGACAAAGGATTTCCGGTTTTTGACACAAGGTTTGGCAGGATCGGTGTTCAGATATCCTGGGACAACCTTTATCAGGAGGGGACAAGAATTCTTGCACTAAAGGGTGCTGATATCGTATTTGCGCCTACCGCATGTGCCTTTAAATCCCAGCATATATGGCAAACAGTGATATCCGGAAATGCAATAACGAATGGGATATTTATAATGAGGGTGAACAGAGTGGGAAGCGAAGACAATCAGGACTTCTACGGTATGAGTTTTTGCGTAAACCCTGAGGGTGAACTTATAGGCGGACCCACAGGTGGAGGTGATAGCGTTCTTCTCGCAGATGTGGACCTTGAGTATTTGAAACATATCAGAAGGGAATGGCCCTTGATGAAGGAAAGAAAGCCTGCTCTTTATAAAGAGATTTTAATGGAGACATGATGGGGAATGAACCTTCACTCTGTATTATCTGTGCCTGGAGAAAGGATTGTCAGAAGAAGTTTCTGAGAGGTAAAAATGTGACATTCAGATGTCCCGAGTTTACAAAGGATGTAACTATAAGGGATAGGGAGAAACCTGATGATAAGAAACAGGATAGTGGAGATAGTAAAGGAGGCATGTGACAGTTGTAAGGAAAAGGGGATTTTACCTTACGAAATCAGCATTAATCCTGTTATAGAGATCCCAAGGGAAGATGAGTTCGGCGATTATTCCACGAATATTGCCTTTTTTTTAGCCCCAAAACTAAAAAGGAATCCTCAAGAGATAGCAAAAACCCTGATTCAAAACATGGTATTTAGCGGGGCATGCGAGAAGGTGGAGGTGGCAGGGAAGGGGTTTATTAATTTTTATGTAAAGGATGAGGTCTGGAGAGAGGCCTTAAGGGAGGCTTATGACAGAGGGGTAGAAGCCTTATTCCCTGATATAGGCAATGGAAAGAGGGTTTTGATAGAGTTTGTGAGTGCAAATCCCACCGGTCCTCTGCATATAGGGCATGGGAGAGGAGCGGCAGTAGGGGATGTCCTGACAAATGTATTGAAGAAGGTTGGTTATGATGTGGTGAAGGAGTATTACATAAATGATGCGGGAAAACAGATAGAAACCCTCGGCGAATCTACATATACGAGATGGAGGGAACTTAAAGGTGAAGTGGTCCCTTATCCAAAGCATCTGTACCAGGGAGATTATGTAAAAGATCTTGCGGCACTCCTTATGGAAAAGGATATTCCGGTTCCGTCTGACAGAGGTAAGGCAATCAAGTTCATGGCGGGGTTTGCCGGCGATACGGTAATGAAGGGTATAGAAAAAGACCTTGAGGATTTTGGTGTGATGTTTGATAACTACTACAGAGAATCAGACCTGTATAAAAAGGGGATTGTGGATGAGACGATAGAGATGCTAAAGGATAAGGGGTATGCATATGAGAAAGATGGCGCCTTATGGTTCAAGACAAGCTTCTTTGAGGCTGACGAAGACAGGGTTTTGATAAAGTCAGATGGGGAAAGGACATATTTTGCATCTGATATTGCCTATCATAGAGAGAAGTTTGAGAGGGCCTTTAATGTCCTTATAGACATCTGGGGTTCTGACCACCACGGATACATACCGAGATTAAAGGCCTCTGTCAAGGCATTAGGGAGGGATAAAGAAGAGTTAAAGGTCATACTGATACAGTTCGTTACGCTTTTAAAGGATGGAAAACCGGTGAGTATGTCCACAAGGGCAGGAGAGTTTACAACATTAAAGGAGGTCCTGGATGAAGTCGGGAAAGATGCGGCAAGATTCTTCTTCCTTATGAGGAAAAGCGATGCCCATCTTGAGTTTGACCTTGACCTTGCGAAAAAGACATCAAATGAAAACCCTGTGTATTACGTCCAGTACGCCCACGCCAGGATTGAGAGCATCTTTAAGGTCGCAAAAGAGGATGGTATAGATGTTGAAGCACTCACGGCAGAGGGCAGAGGACATGTAGCTGATTTGAGCTTATTAACCTTAAAAGACGAGATTGATATCATTAAAGGTATCCTTCATTTTTATGATGTGGTAGAAGGGAGTGCGAGGAGTCTGGAGCCTCATAGAATAACCTTTTACCTCCTTGACCTGGTGGGAAAATTTCATAGTTATTATAATAAGACGAGGGTTTTAAAAAATGACGTGGAGCTGACACTGGCGAGGCTATTGCTTCTTGATATGTTACAGAAGGTTATTAAAAGTGGTTTGAATATACTTGGTGTATCAGCACCGGAGAAAATGTAAAACTCAGGGTATCCCTAAACCCTATAGAGAAGGATGAAAGAGATGGAGAAGACAAAGAGTAAAACAAGGGAATACATTGAATCATTAATCATTGCGGCGATTATAGCCTTTTTTGTGAGGAGCTTTTTCATCCAGGCCTTCAAGATTCCGTCGAGTTCTATGGAGCCAACCCTCCTTATTGGTGACCATCTTCTTGTGAACAGATTAAATTATGTGGTGAAGATTCCATTTACAGATGTGGTGTTATTTACCCTCGGCAATCCTGAGAGGGGAGAAATAATAGTTTTTCGCTATCCTTTGGACAGAAGCAAAGATTTTATTAAGAGGGTGATTGCGAAAGAAGGGGATACTATCGAGATAAAGGATAAGAAAATATATCTGAATGGGAAAAAGATGGACGATTCGTGGGGCCATTTTTCTGACAACCATATTATACCCGGTTTCCTTTCCCCGAAGGATAATTTGGAGCCCATTAAGGTTCCGAAAGATTCTTATTTTGTGATGGGGGATAACAGGGACAGAAGCCTTGACAGCAGGTTCTGGGGATTTGTGAGAAAGGATGATCTTGTCGGGAAGGCCCTTATAATATATTTTTCGTGGAACGGAAAGTCTGACGAAATTCTCCATTATGTGAGATGGTCAAGGATTGTAAGATTAATCAGATAGACAAGGGAAGAAAAACTAAGCAGGCAGTAAGAAGTAGGCAGTAGGCAGTTACTTCTTACTGAACTAAAGAGAGTGAGCAAAGCGAGCTATCACCTATCGTGTGAACAAAGCGGTTGTTATATATTCTGTCGATAGATTTCTCAATGAATGTATGGTATTATTAGACTTCATGAAAAGGTTAGTTTTATTTATCCTTATTGCCCTTATCCCCCTTCCACTCTTCGGGGGCGACTACTCTTCATCCATTCTTCTTTTTTTGAAAGGTTATAGAAGTGAAGTTCAGGGTAAATCTGATGGTGCCATCGAGTATTATAAATCGGCACTTCACTACAACCTGAACTCATCCTATATAAGAAGTGAACTTTCCCTTTCATATATTAGAAAAGGTGAGTTTGAAAAGGCAAGAGAACTTTTAAAAGAAGCAATCGATATAGACCCGAAAAATCGCAGCGCCCTGATCCTGCTCGGTGGTTTATATTCCACCGAGGGCAAGCTAAAAGAAGCAAGAACATTGTACGAGAGATGCATTGAGATGAACGAAGAGGACACCGAGGCCTATCTGTTTCTTGGTTCGATATGCGTTGCTGAAAAGAACTACATAAAGGCTACCATGATTTATGAAAAGATTTTAAGTTATGATGATGAAAACATAATAGCCCTTTACTATTCAGGCAGGTTGAACGCTGAATTGAAAAACTATGGTGAGGCAAAAAAGCATTACATGAAGGTTGTTGATTTAAAACCCAATTTTGAGCCCGCCCTTTTAGATCTTGGCACAATATACGAAATTGAAGGCGATTTTGACAGGGCGATAGGGTATTATCAAAAGATAGTTAATATAGACCCTGCGAATAAAAAGGCAAGGTCAAGGATTGCAAACATTTTTATCAAGAAAAAGGATTACAACAGGGCAATTCACGAGTTTGAAAAGTTATCAGATATAGACAGGCAAGACCTTTCAATAAGGATAAAAATAGGACTTCTGCATCTTGAAGAAGGACGATATGAAGAGGCAATTAGAGAATTCAATATCTTACTCGCATCGGATCCCAAAAATAACACAGTGAGGTTGTATTTAGCCATAGCCTGGAAGGAAAAGGGGGAAATGAGAAAGGCCATAGATGAGTTTCTCAAGATAGACCCCAAATCAGAAGAGTTACAGAATGCAATCAAGAACCTGACGCTACTTTACATAAAATCAGGGTTAATAGATGAAGGAATAGATAAGATTAAAGGTTACCTTGAGGAGAAAAAGGATAATATAGAAATATATATAATGCTCTCAATGCTCTACGAGGAGAAGATGGATTACAAAAGCGGCATTGAGGTATTAGAAAAGGCAAAGGGATTGAGTCCGGAAAATGTGGATCTCCTCTATCAGATAGGTATACTGTATGAAAAAAATGGGGATACCGAGCGTGCGCTCCAGTATATGGAGGAAGTGCTGAGTATTGACCCTGAATATGCAAATGCCCTCAATTTTATCGGCTATACATGGGCAGAAAAGGGCATTAACCTCGATAAGGCAGAGGAAATGGTAAAAAAGGCACTTATGAAAAGACCCGATGACGGGTACATTATAGACAGCATTGGCTGGGTGTACTATAAAAAGGGTGATTATGTGAATGCCCTGACCGAGATATTGAGGGCCCATCAGTCTTTGCCCGATGACCCCACTATTGCTGAACATTTAGGCGATGTGTATGTGAGCCTGAAGGAATATGATAAGGCTATTGATTATTTTGAGAAATCCATAAAATTAGAAAAGAAAGAGGATAAGAAAAAGATTCTTGAGATGAAAATAAAGAGTCTTGAAGAAAAGAAAAGGTGAAAAAAGGCATAATACTGTGTACAGGCATTTTGTTTTTTCTTTCAGCCTGCGCACTTTTCCCCCGTAAGATCTCCCATATTACATGGCCCGATAGTATTGAATATCTGGAAGCCCTGTGCGAACTGGATATGTCGTGGAAAGACATGAAGTATTCGGGTTCAATGTCTCTTAAAATAGAGTACCCCCATAAGCTCCTCATAGAGGTTTATGGCCCATTTGGCGATACCGTTGTCTATATCAAACGGGATAGAGGGTATTTTATGCTGGTTACCAAGGATGAAAGGATTACTGATGAAAAGGGGTTTGAGGAGAGGTTCGATATAAAGCTTGACGAATTTATCGGAGATATAGCGATGAAGGGCTACAAAAAAAGGATGCCGGAGGGTTATGTCCAGAGAGAGAATTACAGGGTTATATATAAGATAGAAGCTGACGAGAGCAGGATATGCTGGGAAGGCAAGGACGGCAGTATATGCGTGAAATTTCTCGAGGCAAATTTTAATAAAGAGTGATGCATTGGAAAGGGTTGTAATAGGCAAATGTGATACGTATGAAGCTGGTAAGCTTAAGGAGTTTCTTCATAAAGGTTTTGAAGAAATAAATTTTAATGTAGACCACTCAAGGATTCTGCTGAAACCAAATCTTTTAAGTGGCAAACCACCCGAAAAGGCAGTAAATACCCATCCAGAGTTTATAAAGGCACTGGCTGAAATATTATTAGACTATTCCTGCGATGTGTATATAGGGGATAGCCCTGGATACGAATCAACTGAAAAGGCCTTGAAAAATTCTGGCATTATGGACATTGTTGAAGGTACTGGCTTAAAGGTTTCACATTTTGATAAAAAAATCATTAAGAAATGGCATGGTATTTCTCCTTATAAAGAATTCGTATTCGGTGAGGACCCGGATTACTACGATGTCGTTATAAACCTCCCAAAGCTAAAAACCCACGGGATGATGGGATTGACCCTTGGAGTGAAAAACACCTTTGGGTTTATCCATTCCTTTGATAAGGCAAAGTGGCACCTCAGGGCAGGCAGGGACAGAATGCTTTTTGCCTCAATACTCATAGATATCCATAGTATTGTCAAGCCCGAGGTAACAATTTTAGATGGAATCATCGGGATGGATGGAGATGGGCCCTCAAGCGGCAGGGCAATAAACTTTGGTGTTGTTGCCATATCCAGGGATGCACTCATTCTTGATTATTGTGTCGAGGGACTGATAGGTTTACCATCGCCATTACCCGTAAGTTTAAAGGCAAAAAGTAAGGGATTAATAAAGGGTTATGAAATTGTAGCCTATGGAATGCCCATTGTAATAAGTGGCTTTCAGATGCCTAAGACGGTGGATGCGGATTGGAACCTCCCTGTATTTGCGAAGAACATTTTGAGAAACATGTTTGTCAAGAAGCCGAAACTGGATAAAGGTATGTGTAAGGGCTGTGGTATATGTATAGATGTCTGCCCTGCAGATGCGCTCACCTTTTCTGAAGAAGTACCATTATTCGATTATAAAAAATGCATCAGGTGCTATTGCTGTCAGGAGATGTGCCCTGAAGGGGCAATCAGGGTATAAAGTATAAAACAATAACCAATTACCAAATTACAAATTCCAGATGAAAGACAATAACCACATATAAAATTACCAATAACCAAATCTCAAATTCCAGATTTAGAATTTGTTTGGTTATTGTTGTTTGGTTATTGGAATTTATCTGGTTATTGGTGCTTGGAAGATTGGTTATTGAACATTGGGAATTGTAATTTGATTATTGGGTAATTGAAACTTATCCTCCACCCATTGGCGGAAATATGCTTACCACATCCCCATCCTGTTCACCTCTTTGTATTCCTTTCCATCAAATACGAAGCACCTGTCGAGTTCAATATCCTCAATATATGGATTCACATCCTCAATATGGTCTTTTAGCTTTATACATGATCCGCAGTCTGAACTTAAGTTTCTTGGTATTGGCACGAGTTCAAAGTTAAAGCTATGCTTTTTTAAAGCATTTTCAGCCTTCAGCACATCATGGATGGTGTGGAAGAGTAGGAAATATGTCCTATTTTCTTGCAATTTCCCTCAAGACCTCCAGAAATTTCACTACTTCTTCTTCGCCTGTAAAATGTCCTGGTGCAACACGTACCGTCCCTTCTGGAAATGTCCCGATGGTCTTGTGTGTAAGGGGTGAGCAATGGAGACCCACCCTCACATATATCCCTTTCTTGTTGAGCTCATACCCTACCTCTGATGGTAAATTACCCTTAATGTTGAACGAAATCACAGGTACATTCTCTTTCTTGTCAGGATTGCCGTATATAACAATGCCATTGATAGCCGATAATCCTTTGATTATCATCTCCCTCAATGCCATTTTTTTCTTTATGATATTTTCCAGGCCGGTTTTTTCAATAAAGGTGAGACCGCCAAGGAGTGAGGCAATACCAGGGGTATTGGGTGTCCCGGACTCATATTTATCGGGTAGGAAATCCGGCTGTTCCGTGAACTCCGATTTGCTTCCTGTTCCTCCGAACTTAAGTGGTTTGAGTTTTATCCCGTCTCTTACATATATGGCACCAAGGCCCTGAATGCTATAGAGTGATTTGTGACAGGAGAAACAAAGGATATCTATATTATCTCTTTCAATATCAATGGGATATGCACCGATGGTCTGACATGCATCCAAAATAAGGATAATATCGCGGACAGTATATTTGATTTCCTCTACAGGTTGGACGTTTCCAATTACATTTGAGCCGTGATTGATAATAACTGCCTTTGTATTCTTCTTTATCAATCTCTTGATTTCTTTTATGTCCAGCCTTCCCTGTTTGGAGCATCGGGCAATCGAAACCTCAACGCCTTTCTCCTTTTCAAGGAATGTGAGTGGCCTCATTACGGAGTTATGCTCCATGGAGGTAGTTATCACGTGGTCTTTTTCTTTAAAGAGCCCCAGTATGGCAAGGTTGAGTGATTCGGTGCCGTTCTGGGTAAAGAGTAGCCTCTTTGAATCTTTACCGTTTATGAATGTGGTCAACCTTTCCCTTGTTTCAAAAATAATTCGTGCAGCTTCCGTTGAGAGGGCATGACCGCTTCTTCCCGGGTTCCCTCCGATGTTCAGGATAAAATTATTTGCATATTCAACCGTTTCTTTCGGTTTCGGGAATGATGTAGCTGCATTATCCAGATAAATCATTGTATTCCCAAAGAATTCATGAGCCAGAAGCCAGTAGTCAGAAGTAAGGTATTATTCTGTATTCCGACTTCTGTATCCTGAATACTGTTTTTATGGTTTAATAACATTCGTTGCCCCAATAAAAGAAGATACGATTTCATTCATATTGCTTATTCTGCCCGCCTTTAACCTATCTTTGAGATTGAAGTAATCGAGACATGTCCCGCACGAGAGTATTTCCACACCGAGGCTCTCAATCTCTTTTAATATATCGAGATATTCCGACCCTTCTGCAGCAAGTTTTACCCCGGTATATATGAATATAATTCTCCATGGCCTTGTTCCCAAGTCTTTTAAGGTGTAGAGAAAGGACCTCATAAGTATCCTGCCCAGTTCATCGTTGCCCTTTCCAATTGTTTCTCCATCAATAAAAACAAGAACCTTCTTTCTTTTCATCTTTGTATCCCTTTCTCGAGAATTTTCTTTATTTTAAGGAATGTTTGTCTGCAAAGCAAATGAATAATATGAATAATTTTTATAATATTTATAGAATTAGCTGATAATTAAACCCCCTCAAGGTGAGAAAGGAAGAGGATTGATGATATAATAGGTATACTGACTACCTCACCCCATGGAGGTGTAGCAGAGGCATTTATAATTTATGGTATGTTTGAGGAATTATTTGAAAACTGCATGCAGACCAAAGGATGGTATAAGAAGGAGAAAAGATAAATCTGGAGGGTTATGTTTCCCTTGCAATTCATTCTGCAAAGGGTTATCCTCAATTAAAAGGGAGTCTTATATGAAGAAGATGGTTTTGCTTGCAATATCCTTTGTGGTTCTTGCCCTTGTTGTGAACGTGTATTCTGCAGGGAAGGACTTTGAGAATATAGATACGAACAGGGATGGAAAGATAGACCTGAAAGAATTCACCGATGCTGCATCTCAAAAATTCAAACAATACGATAAGAATAATGACGGTTACCTTGACAGGGAAGAATTTAAAGTAATGAAGGATGTGAATGCTGGTAAGGAGTTTGAATATATAGATACGAACAGGGATGGAAAGATAGACCTGAAAGAATTCACCGATGCGGGGACTGAAAGATTTAAGCTATTTGATAAGAACCAGGATGGATATCTGAACAATAAGGAATTCTATTCCAAACAGGCATATCCAATCTTTAAATTTTATTTTTAGCAGCACGACTTCTGAATAAATATTGCAAACTATTTTTTTTGCAAATATACAATATCAATTGAATCTTCTATTATCCGTTCAAGACCACGCTGTCTTACAATAAAATCAAGCTCAATCCCGATTGCCCCATATGGTGGTAGAACAAATTTTGGCTCAAAGGCAAATACCATACCCTCTTTAAGAACCCTTCTATGTCTGGCTGTAATGACAGGCAGCTCATTTATTTCAAGGCCAAGGCCATGGCCGATAAAGGAAACCTGCCCTTCTCCATATCCCATGAAATAATTCTGAAGGTGTGCTTTCTCTACAATACGATATGCCCGTGAGAATATGTCAATGCAATCGACCCCTTCTCTGGCATAATATATTATATCTTCTATTATCTCCCGTGCAGTCTCATAGGGTTTATTAAAAATTTCTTTTAGCTTTCCCACCACAAAAACTCTTGTCTCGTCAGTAATGTATCCATTGTATCCACCGCCATAATCAATCGTAACAGGAATCCCCCTCTCAACTTTCTTGAGTGAAGAACCCTGTGGCATAGCTGGTGTTACTCCTGTCCCCCCAATGGGCCCATCTACACAGGTTGTGATTGCGCCGGTAAATCCTGATTGAACGGTAATTGTCGTCATTTCCTGGTTGATCCCGCGCATACGCAGGAACCCCTGATGTCCAAGCTTCCTGCCTTCTGATACGAGCGTTGCATCTATATCAAGTTCAGTGACTCCCTCCCGAACCACATCTTTTGCCTTTGCGAATACGTGCGAGATCATCCTGCCTGATTTCTTTAGCTGTTCAAGCTCGAAGGGGCTTTTAACTGCTCTCAATTCTTTAATTGAGGGTGCCATATCTGCATAATGCTCAAAGCCAATAACTTTTTTGAGTCTCTCAAAAGTAGATACTGGCAGGGCATCAAGTTCCAGACCTGCTCTACCACTCAAAAGCCCGTTACAATCGAGTATTTTCTTAATCTCCTTATCATTTTTGATGGGTATCATGTCAAGGGGCGTCTCCATCTTTGCCCTTTCAATACCTTTCTCGATGAAAAATAAAGGCCCATTGTCAACTGGTATAACGAGAATCCCTTTCTGCATACTACCCGTAAAATAGAATCTGTCCACATTCTGAAAAATGATACCAAAATCAATGTGATTTTTTGCCATAAGGCGTTTAATACCCTCTATTCTTTTTAGTAAATCCTGTTTTGGAACTTTGTCAAATGCCCATACGTGCTTCATCATGTTTCTTTTTCCTCCCTATCATATCTTACCAGAATTGAGCTATAGGGTACACATTTTATTACATTATAAAAAAGTGATATTTCAAGACCTGACCCCCATAATTTGACCCCCATAATTGGGAATAAAAAAGGGGGTTACTCACCCCCTTCTTTTTTGTCTATCTGGCCTTATCTGCCGAGTTTTCCTTTGAATTTTTCGATGAGTTTTGGAACAACCTGATTTAAATCCCCGACGATTCCGTATGTTGCAGCCTTGAATATCGGCGCATCAGGGTCTTTGTTTATCGCAACGATACAATCAGAAGTCCTCATACCCGCTAAGTGCTGGATGGCGCCTGAAATACCACAGGCTATGTAGATTTTGGGTTTTACAGTCTTACCTGTCTGGCCTACCTGATGTTCATAGGCAACCCAGCCTGAATCGACTGCTGCACGGGATGCACCCATTGCAGCGCCCAGTACATCTGCCAATTCCTGGATGATTTTAAACCCTTCCGGCTTACCAACGCCCCTTCCACCTGAAACAATGATGTCTGCCTCAACGAGGCTCACAGCAACTTCGGATTTCATAAACTCAAGAACCTGAGTGTGTAAATCAGCGTCTGCCACAGAGAATGCCTCTTTTACCACCTCGCCTGATTTTGAGGTATCCTTCTCCGATATTGCGAATGCCTTTGGTCTCACCGTGACAATCTGTGGTTTTGCCTTTTCGTTTACCACGGTTACAGAAAAGTTTCCACCAAATGCAGCCCTTGTCATTTTCATTTTACCGCCATCGATTGCAAGGTCAATAGTATCTGTACAGAGCCCTAACTGAAGAAGGGCAGCACTTGCTGCAGCCACGTCAGTCCCCTGGGTTGTTGCCCTGAAGAGTGCAATCTCAGGTTTATATTTGTCAAGCAGGAAGGTTGCGGCCTTTGAATATGCATCAGCCCTGAAACCCTTGTAGACTGCTCCTTCCACGGCGTATACCTTTGAAGCGCCGTAGTAGAATGCCTCTTTCGCAAGGTCGTCAACCTTTTCCCCGATAACAAAGGCGCAAACGCCAGAACCAATACCATCGGCGAGTGTCTTTCCAATACCTAATAATTCATAGGACATAGGAGAAATATCTCCATCTTTATGCTCTATATATACCCATACGTCGTTCGCCATTATTCTCCCTCCTCCAGTTATTTTATAACTTTCATATCTATCAGTTTATCGACCACTGTAGCTGCAACCTCTTCCAGTTCACCTTTTAAAATCTCACCTGCCCCTCTTGGAGGCGGCACAGCTATTTCCACAACCTTTGTAGAAGAACCAGCGGTCCCTACCTTTCCTTTGTCAACCCCAAGTTCATCTGCATTCCATTGAGGGATTTCTATCTTTGCAGCCTTTCTAATGCCCATGAGGTTTGGAAGTCTTGGCTCATTTATCCCCTTTATCACCGATACAATGGCTGGCAGCTTTGCTTCCACAACTTCAACACCGCCTTCTATTGCCCTTTCCACCACTATCTTCTTGTTTGCCGCATCGATTGAACGGACTTTTGAAACATACGTGAGCTGGCTGAAACCGAGCAGGGATGCGAGTTCTGCGCCAACAACCCCGGTATTCCCATCTGTTGACTGTTTTCCGCAGAATATGACATCCACATCGCCAAGTTTCTTAATTGCAGAAGCCAGCACATAGGATGTTGCAAAGGTGTCTGAACCTGCAAATGAATCGTCAGAGAGGCGGTGCACCTCGTTTGTGGTGAGTGCAAGAGCATTTCTCAGAACATCGGTAGCCTTTTCCGGACCCATCGTAATCGCCACTATCTCACCGTCATATTTTTCTCTTGTGAGCAGAGCTTCCTCAAGGGCGAACTCGTCGAACGGATTTGTGATGGGGTCCATTCCTCCTCTGTTGAGTGTCCCCTTCGGAATATCCCATTTCACTTCGGCTTCAGTATCAGGAACCTGTTTTATACATACTACTATCTTCACAGTGTCCTCCTTTAATTTATTTTATTCACCTTTGAAGGTGGGTTTTCTTTTCTCTATAAATGCAGTCATGCCTTCTTTCTGGTCTTTTGTAGTAAAGCATAATCCGAAATCTTTCGCTTCTATCATAAGCCCGGAGTCTGTATCGAGAGAGAGACTTTTATTTATTAACTCCTTTGCCAGTCTTATAGAAAAAGGACCGTTCGCCTTTATCTTCTCTGCAAGAACCATCACCTCCTTCATCAACTCCTCATGGGGAATAACCTTGTTGATGAGCCCCATCTCGTATGCCTCCTGAGCAGTAATCACCTTGCCGGTAAATATCAACTCCTTTGCCTTTGCAAGCCCTATGAGCTTTGCTGTTCTCTGGGTGCCGCCAAAACCAGGAAAGATTCCGAGTGTGGTTTCGGGAAAACCGACCTTTGCCCTGTCTGAAGCGTAGATAATATCGCATGCGAGGGCTACTTCAAAACCGCCGCCCAGGGCGAACCCATTGACTGCAGCAATGACAGGCTTTCCCATATTCTCAAGCGTGGCAAAGGCTTCGTGCCCCCTCTGGGAAAATTGCATACCCTCTGATGCATTCATGTCCTTCATTTCGAGAATGTCTGCACCAGCAACAAATGCCTTATCCCCTTCACCTGTGATAATGACAACCCTGACATCCTTGTTCCCGTTTAATTCATTTCCAACATGTTTTATCTCGTCGACGGTCTCAGAGTTGAGGGCATTTAATGCCTTGGGCCTGTTTATCTTTATAATTGCTATCCCTTCTTTTATTTCAACGATCAGGTTTTTGTATTCCATTTTATACCTCGCTTTCGAGAACTGCTGCCAGTCCCTGTCCGCCGCCGATACACATAGAGACGAGCCCGTATTTCAGGTTGAGTCTTTTCATCGCGTAGAGAGCGGTTGTGACGAGTCTTGCACCTGTGCATCCAATCGGGTGTCCAAGCGATATTCCGCCGCCAAATACATTACACCTTTCCATATCAATCTTTAGTTCTTTTATACAGGCGAGCGACTGTGATGCAAAGGCTTCATTCAGCTCTATCAGGTCTATCTTATCGAGGGTCATATTTGCCTTCCTCAATGCCTTTCTGATGGCAGGTATCGGTCCAAGCCCCATAAATTGAGGGTCTACCCCGCCTGCTGCGTAGGAGATAATCTTCCCCATGGGTTTAATGCCGAGTTCCTTTGCCTTATCCCTTGTCATAATTACGACTGCAGCGGCAGCATCATTGAGACCGGATGCGTTCCCTGCAGTAACTGTCCCATCTTTTTTGAAGGCGGGTGGAATTTTTAACATCTTTTCAAGGCTTGTGTCCATTGGTCTCTCGTCGGTGTCGAATACAATCGGGTCTCCCTTTTTCTGCGGGATTATAACAGGAATGATTTCTGCTTTAAAAAGACCTTCTTTTATAGCCTTTCTTGCCCTCTGATGGCTTACAAGACCGAACTTATCCTGTTCCTCCCTTGAGATACCGTATTTTGCTGCGATATTCTCTGCTGTTAAGCCCATATGATAGCCGTAGAATATTTCCCATATACCATCAAGGACCATAAGGTCAATTGCCTTTGTGTCAAACATCCTTGCACCCCACCGTAAAGAAGGTAGAGCAAAAGGTGTAAGACTCATATTTTCCATGCCACCGGCAACAACAACCTCATTATCGCCCGCGACGATAGACTGTATGCCATTGATAATGGCTTTGAGTCCGGAGGAGCATACCTTGTTGATGGTATATGCGTTTGTTTCCTTGGGAACTCCACCGAAGATGCTCGCCTGCCTGCCGGAGTTCTGCCCCAATCCTGCCTGGAGAACATTACCCATGATAACTTCGTCAATGACGACCTCTTTCAGGCTGCTATCGTAGTCGTAATATTTTGCTTCGAGCTCTGTATCAAGTTTCCCCTGAAAAATGTCTGGTGCAACATCCCTGTCCTTGTTTTTTGATGGCCTTATCCCTGCCCTCTTTATTGCTTCTTTAATAACTAAGCCGCCGAGCTGTACAGCAGGTACATCCTTAAGTGATTGACCGAACTGGCCTATAGCTGTTCTTGCACAAGATACTATTACTGCTTCTTTCATAGTCTGCTCCTTTTTATTTCAATTGAAAAAGATTTCACAATCTTTTATCGTAAATCCAGAAATTTGTCAACCATTTTAATGAATAACTATCTTGGTGCATAACCTCTTGATACAATTTGGATTAGCACTTCAATTTTATTTAATCTTTTCCTAACCATAAAAACGAAATTGTAAGTAAAAATAAATGGTTGCAAAATTTCCTTGAGGCTACTACAATGGAAATGTATTGAGTTTGAGGGGTTGAACTCTTAAACTCCCGAACTCAAAAAAAAGGGGGGTGGTAAATGGATTCGTTAGTTTCATTGGAAACCATTGAGAAACGTATTCTTTGTTATTCGATACCAGAGGATTATGCTGGACGCAGACCTTGCTGAACTGTATGGAGTGACAACTAAGAGACTTAACGAGCAAGTAAAGCGTAACCGAAATAGATTCCCTGAAGATTTTATGTTTCAGCTTACTGAAGAAGAAAAGATAGATGTAGTCGCAAATTGCGACCACCTCAAACGATTGAGATTTTCGCCTAATTTGCCCCATGCATTTACTGAGCATGGTGCGATTATGCTTGCTTCTGTACTAAATAGTCCTATTGCCGTTCAAGCCAGCATTCATGTCGTGCGTGCTTTTGTAAGGCTTCGTCAAATACTTGCTTCCAATGCAGACCTTGCCCGCAAACTTGATACGCTTGAAAAGAAATATGATGCTCAATTTAAGGTTGTTTTTGAAGCTATACGGCAATTGATGATTCCGCCAGAGACCAAGAGAAAGAAGATAGGATTCTTAAGGGATGAGGAAAAGAAGTAATGGTTTACTACGAGCTGAGGGCTTAAAATCATTTGTATTTTTAATTTCATAGCGTTAGAATTATTTAATAGAGGGATTCACGATACAGGATGCATGAGACTCATTGCTCTGTGCTCAACCTGCTTTTCATACTAAACCTCAATCTGGTTCTTGTTGCTCTCTGCTCTCAGCTCTTCACTCTCAGCTCTCACCTTACGTTGGGGGCATCAATCAATTGAAAAAAACTGATAATTCAAGACCTGACCCCATTATTTTCTTCTGTTTGAGCAACAGGCTGTTTATCCTTGATAACACACATTAAAAGAGTAATTATTATAGCCTAAGGTACAAATTCTTTAAATAGGAAAAGGAGGTCTTATGCCGATCATTCAGGTCAACATGTTTGAGGGAAGGACAGTGGATCAGAAGAGAAAGCTCGTGGCGAACATGACTGATGCTGTGGTGAAAAGTCTGGATGTAAAACCGGAGGATGTACGGATTATCCTGCAGGAAATGGCGAAGCACGACTACGCAATAGCAGGCTTGCTATTTATGGATAAGTAGGTCCATGGGATATTGGGGTCAAATCTTTATCCTTGACAATTAACGATAATATATTAGGATGTTCCAAATATACTTGTCGACGGTTTCGCTTAAAGCTTAAAATCCCTTGACAACCTCTTGAAACAGCAGGAGAATGGAAAGAAAGGGGGCGGGGTCTATGTATCGCGGAGAAAATGTATTGCAATCTTTCTTTTTTTGTGCAATACTATAATCTGAAGTTTCGGAAGCATTTGTTAGTAGTAACCGCAGAAATAAACATTTTTGTCGTCTCTTCATAACACAGTTCCGTATCCTTCAAAATTCTAAAAAGAGAGGTAGTAGATATGTCAAAAGGTACAGTGAAATGGTTCAACGATTCAAAAGGTTTTGGTTTCATTACGCAGGATGACGGCACAGATGTTTTTGTTCACCATTCTGCTATTCAGGGCAGTGGTTTCAAATCTCTGGCTGAAGGCGAGACAGTAAATTTTGATGTTGTCAATGGCCCAAAAGGCCCCGCTGCATCAAACGTAGTAAAAGGCTAAGACCACCAAAGCAGGTTCAGACCCTCTGAACCTGCTTTCTTTTCTTAAACTCCCCGGTGTTTCATACCCAGGAAAGGAAGGTCAGGACAGGAAGGTTCAGGGTCACATCTTCAATTGTCAATAGATCCACCACAAAAATAGGTTTTTAGGAAGACCCTCTGCTCTCGGCTCTGTGCTCTATCCCCCCTTCCCATAATGATACCCTCATTTCATGCCACGGCATGCCTGTCTCGATACAGCAGACACACTCCGCCATGCCATCATTCGCGGGATAGAAAGAAGGCCGATCTTTATATACCAGCGATATTTATTTACTTATTTAGGAACGTCCCTCTTATCGCTCTTATCGTATTGCCCCATCAACTGCTTCAGAACCTGTTCGAGTCTTTTGAACTGTTCGCCGTAGCCTGCCCAGTCCCCCTGTCTCTGGAGCGCCTTTGCCTTATCAAAGATCTGCATGGCCTCCTTTGCGAGGTCCTGAAAAGAGGCCTTCTTGGTTGTCACAGGTGTCTCGCCTGTTAGAGCGGCCCTGCGGCTCCCGAAGAGTGCAGCAAGGCATTGCTCGAGGTTTTCCTCCATGACAACGTTGTTCTCGTATGCCATGACGACCCTCCGCATTTCCGGCAATCCACCTTTGTCCTCCGCAGCCAGGTATAGGGGCTGAATGTAAAGAAGCGATTTCTCGATGGGGATTATCTGGAGGCTCCCCCTTATTACCTGAGAACCGCGCTGGCCCCAGAGGGTGAGCTGCTGGGAAATGTATGAATCCTGGTCGATCCTCGCATCGACCTGTCTTGGTCCGAAGATAAGCCTGTCCCTGGGGAAGGTGAAGACGATGAGCCTTCCGTAGTTCGGGTCATCACACCGTGCTGCAAACCAGGCAGCGAGATTGTCCCTCTTTGACGGTGTATAAGGCGCCAACAGAACGTACTCCTCCCGTTTTTCCTCAGGCAGCTTCATAATCAGGTAATAGGGATCCATGGCCTTGTCGCCGTGGACAGGTATCTCCCAGAGATCTTCCTTGTTATAGAACACCTTGGCATCGTTCATGTGATATGTGGCATAGAAAGAAGTCTGAACCTTGAAGAAATCCCGTGGGTACCTTACGTGCCCCTTCAAATCTCCCGGCATTTCCTCAATAGGCTTGAACAGCTCCTGAAAAATCTTTTTGTACACCTTTGCTATTGCATCCTCAGGATCGCTGAGATAGAACGTTACCTTGCCGTCGTAGGCATCTACAATGACCTTAACGGAATTCCTCATGTAGTTTACCCTGTTCTTGAGAGGCTTTGAATAAGGCATATGGGTTGATACGGTATAGGCGTCTATGATCCAGTAAAGCTTGCCGTCATTCAGAGTGACGATGTAAGGGTCTGAATCATAATAGAGAAATGGGGCAATCCTCTGGACCCTCTGAACAATGTTCCTGTTGTAAAGAATCCTGCTTTCATTTTTGATCTCGCCGGATAGCAGTATTTTTGCCGTCTGGAAGTGGGCTGCAAACAGCGCCTTTTTTGCCAGAGAGTTAAGAAGCACGCCGCCTGATCCCTTATATGAGGTGTATATATTGCCTTCGGACGTAGGGTAGCTGAATTCAGGGACCTTCGTATTCACGATGACATAATCATTGGTGAGCTCGCCGTAGTAAAGCTCCGGTGTGGTGATTTTCACATTGACCGCTGAGACTGGTGGGATGTCTTTGACAATAAATTCCGGCAGTCCTTCCCTGGAGATCCTGCTCACATGGCCCATGACAATACCATTACCGTGGGTAAAAACAAGCTTTTCATTAATCCACGATTTGCTGGGAAGGTCGTCGTAGGAGAGTTCTCTCGCGGAGAGCATGACCTGTCTGTACTCCCCGCCGATGGTGTAGCGATCATTGTCGACACCGTTGAAACGATAATACGTCCTGATCTGCTGGAGCTGGCTGTATGTCTTCAGGAGAGGCGATTCATCCCACAGCCTGATGTTCTTGATCGTTGCATCATTCTTCCTGATATCGTTTGCCGTGAGATTGAACGATACGTCAAAGGGCACAACCTGAACCTTTTGCAGATTATATCCGTATCTTGTGAGCATGATATGGTGCTTGATAAAGGGTTCTTCAAGGGCCAGCTCACTGGGGGCTACTTTGAAATTCTGGAGAAGTACAGGATAGATGCCTACCCCAAGGGCATAGATGACAAAAAGGCCGATCACCGGGTAAAGGGCAACCTTCCATCTTTCTTTCCAGAGGCCCACGACAAAGATAATACCCACTATAACCGTTAAAGGTACGAGGGCCCCCAGTACAGGGAGCTTCCCGTATATGTCGGAGTATCCTGCGCCGGTAATAACACTGTGAGTGGAGTAGAGCGTTTCGAACCTGTCAAGATAGAACCCGAAGGCCAGCTTCACAAAGAAAAGGAGCATGAGGAGAGCGACATGTATCTTCACCTGCTTCACAGCCGATGTGGTTTTGCCGAACAACATGATCCCGCCTCGCATCACATATAATGCAACCACGAGGAGAATGGTGAAGAAAAGGAGAAAACCTACATACCCGCTCAGGGATTCATACAGGGGAAGCTTGAAGAGGTAAAAACCGATGTCGTGATTGAAGATGGGGTCCATTGTTCCCGTATCGACACGATTGAGGAATGCAAGAACCAATCCCCAAAGGGAGCTGCCCCAGAGGCCGCTCATGACCCCTCCGAAAAGGGCGGCGAGCAGGCCGAGGGGTTTCAATACCCTGATAAACCTGTTCGGATCGAGGGCTATTCTCATGCGGCTCATGAAAATTATGTCAACCGGTGGTATCTTGGCACTGCAGGCAAGCAGGACGTTAATAGCAGCAAAGGCGAAGAAGAAGATGCCGAAGGTAAGGCCTGTGAAGACCTCGGCAGATATAACCTTCGTGAAGACCTTTTCAAAGCCAACTTCACGAAAAAAGAGCCAATCTACGTAGACCCCGGTCGCCTTTGATGCAATGTAAAAAAGAACGATCAGAAGAATCAGGAAGAATAATCGACCAAACTTCTGTGTCATGCCTTACCCCTTTTCCGCGTTTAACTATGCGGTGTATGTAATGTTTTTATGTAGACTAAAAAGTATCCCCACCCTGCTGTTTAAAAGCATTGCTATGCGCATAGCGCTTTATGCAAAGCGAATTATTCACAAAAAGGGAATGTAGGTTTCATTTTCCTCCAATTTACACGAATTTGCAACATTTTTTAAATGAAGACAGTTAAGTTCAATTAGGAAAAAAGGGACCAATTTTGATTTTCTCGCCGAGGGAGGTGACAAAGTATGACAGTAAAGGCAGTTGAAATGGTTCGCAAGAAAATAATTTGTCTATGCTTATGGGGTCAAATCTTTATTCTTGACTTTTGGAAAAAATTTGGGGTTAGGCGGCGAAACCTTTCCAAGTCCTTAAAGTAAAAGAACTCCGCCAATTCGGAGAATATCACATTCGCTTATCGCCCCTCGCGCAGGGGCGTGGGCTGAAACCGTTGCGTATGGATGTAAATTCGTATTACACTGAGTCATGCCGATAGAACTGATAATCTTTGATCTTGATGGTACCTTGATCGACTCGATAGGCGATATTGCAAATGCCCTCAACTATGCTTTTGAACCCTACGGTATAGAATATCTCACCCCAACGGAAGTTGCGGCAATGGTAGGAGAAGGCTTGCCAAAGCTTATCCGGAATGTACTTGAGAAACATAATTTGTTATTGGACAAGGACGTGCTTTTGAAACGGTTTCTTGACTACCATGCATCCCATCTCACTGATAACACAGCACCCTATCCTGATGTGATAGAGACACTGGAAGCGCTCAAGAGTCAAAAAAAGGCAATAGTTACCAATAAAGCTGAGGTCCTTTCGCTCAGAATACTTGACGAGCTTGGACTCATGAAGTATTTCGACATGGTGGTCTGCGCTGACACCATCTCAGAGCGAAAACCATCACCTGCACCTATTTTCTATATTCTTTCAGCCCTCAATGTGCAACCCAGAGACGCAATAATTGTTGGAGACAGTGCAATAGATATCAAAACCGGCAGGGCATCTTCAATAAAGACGGTCGCTGTCACCTATGGCTATGGACGAGAGGGTTTTCAAGAGGAAGGGGATTTTGTGATTAGCAGTCTGTCAGAACTGATAGACATCGTGAAGGAAATAACAGAAGGATCAGTCTCCAATAAAGGGTAGGGTTACCCTATTACGCGGGTGCGTGGATTAAAACTGTTATAACTCTAAGCTGATAGCTCATGGCTTATAGCAGTGGGCAGAGCAGAGAGCAAGGGCATTCAACAGAGAGCATAGCGTTATTCATGCTACTTGCTCCACGCTGATTTAAAATAAGAGATTGACTCTGGCCACCGACATTGATAAGTTAAACGGTGTTATTATAAGAGAAATGCCGAAGACGGGACTTGAACCCACACAGGCTTACGCCTACCAGACCCTGAACCTGGCGCGTCTACCAATTCCGCCACTTCGGCATTATATTTAAACTTATATGGATATGATGGATATGTCAAGAGGTGGTATGAAAATTTTTGAATCCCTGGATATTCTTGAGAAGTTTGCAAATCCTGTTCTCACTATCGGGAACTATGATGGCCTTCACCTCGGGCATCAAAGGATTATTGAAAAGGTGAAGGATAGGGCAGCTTCTATCTCTGGAACATCCATATTGATGACCTTTGAACCCCATCCCTTAAGGGTTTTGAAACCTGAGAAATGTATCGGTCTTATCACGCCGATTTATTTTAAAAGGAGGCTTATAGAGGAGAGCGGGATTGATGTCCTTATTATCGTTCCCTTCACAGAGGAGTTCAGGCTGATAACCCCTGAAGTATTTGTAGAAGATATACTGATTAAGAGGCTGGGGATGAAAAGCCTTATAGTTGGTTATGATTTCCGGTTTGGCAAGGATGGGAAGGGCGATGTGGATATGCTTAAATATTTCTCTGGATTGTATGGTTTTTACTTCGAGGTTGTGGACGCCATTACAATTGATGGCAAAAAGGTAGGGAGCAACAGGATCAGAAGGATGATACAGGAAGGGGAGATGGAAAGGGTTAAGAAATTCTTGGGGAGGCCCCATATGATAGAAGGGAAGGTGATAAAGGGACATGAAAGGGGAAAGGATATTGGATTCCCCACGATTAATATTGAAACGGATTTTGAACTTATCCCGAAGAATGGTGTGTATGTTACCGAGGTAGAAATCGATGGGAAACTATTTCCCTCTGTGACAAATATGGGATATAACCCCACATTTAATGATAGAGACCTTTCGATAGAGACATATATACTAAATTTTTCTGAAAACCTCTACGGCAGAGAAATTACACTATGCTTTCACAAAAGGATCAGAGACGAGATGAAATTTAATAGCGTGGATGAACTCAAACAGAGGATCGGGATGGATGTAGAGGTTGCACGGGCATTTTTTAACTCAGGTAGAAAATTGTAGGGGGCACGCGTATACAAGCCTTTTTTCTTGGACTTTCAAATGGAACTGTATGCATTACTTACTGTTCCCCTGTCCTGATCCCCTATTTGCTCGGGGAAGGGAAGGGCGTGGTGCAAAATTGTGCGGTAATTGCACAGTTCCTTTTCGGGAGGCTCTTTGGATATCTCATTTTTGGTGTGATTGCCTGGGGTATTAATAGGTCGATTCTTCAGGCTGTTGGCTACCGTGAATTCATAATTGGACTGGCTTATGTAGTTCTTTCTGTATTTTTAATATGCTATGCCTTTTTTAGGGTCAGGACTTCCTGTGTTGTTCAGAAGCTGACTGGAATTGTCGGGAGAATGAAAAATACGATACCTTTGTTTCTCCCTCTGTTCCTTGGTTTTTTCACAGGGCTGAGTTTTTGTCCACCCTTTCTTCTTGCACTTACCAGCGCTGCGGATAAAGGTGGTCTGACACAAAGCATTTTATTCTTTTTCATGTTCTTTCTGGGAACCTCTGTTTTTTTCATACCTGCACCTTTTGTCGGTTTACTGCGTAGTTTTTCAGTCATGAGTACAATAGGTAAATTGGCAGCAGGTTTAGTTGGTATTTATTATTTATATTCTGGTATAATCATGCTCATGGTAGGTATAAAAAGGATATGAATCAAGATAAGATAAAGCCTGATGTTGTTGTTCCGCAGATAAGCCTGATTAAAACCTTGCTTCTCATGCTTCCCATGATGTTTCTCACGTTTGCAATTCTCACCCAGGGGAAGTTACCTTCTGATCCGAAGAGCCTCTTTGCCATGGTAATTACTTACTTATTCATCAACGCCACATTCTTTATGCTGCTCTATACTGGAAAGACCGATAAATTCAGGTCGATATTCTTTATTACCTATGCTGTTTTATTTGTTGTCTCCTTTATTACTCATCTTATTGAAATACGGGGAAGTATGGCAGTAAGCCAGGCAAATATGTTACAGGGAGAAACGCCTTTTTGTCATATTGTAATCCCCATGACTTTAATCCCCTTAGCCTTTACAAGGACAATCATCTTCCCTGGAACAATTATAGGAAGCTTTGCATCTATTGCGAGTATGTTTGTCCTCTGGATAGGGGTAACCCTCGCTCTTGGGCGTGGATTCTGCAGCTGGGGCTGTTTTTTTGGTGGTCTTGATGATGGTTTTTCCCGGATCCTCAAGAGACCCGTAATAAAAAATATTAATTTCAACTGGACATACCTGCCCTATGCCGTTCTTATCGCAGTGGTTCTGACCGCAGCTATATCTTTATCTCCTACTTACTGTGCATGGCTATGCCCCTATAAGACTGTGACTGAATTTGTAGAGGTCACTTCTTTCAAGATTCTAATGCAGACGATTATTTTTGTGTCCCTTTTTATCGGCCTGGTAATTATCTTGCCTATTCTTACCAGACGTAGGATACAGTGCGGACTGTTCTGCCCTTTTGGGGCATTTCAATCCTTCACGAATAAGATAAATGTTTTCGAAGTGAGGATTGATAAAGAGAAATGTGTAAAGTGTAAACGCTGTATTCAGGCCTGCCCCACATTTTCTCTAAGTGAGGAGGTTTGGGAGAAAGGAAAGACCCGTATTTCTTGTACTAAATGCGGTAAGTGTATTGATTCGTGTTTAAAAAAGGCAATCTTTTTTCATTTAAAAGGAACCCCTCTGTCAGGTAACCAGCGTATTTACCGGATCTTGTTTCTTTATCCTGCCTTTCTTTTTCTCGCCACATTAGCAGGTGGTAATATTCAGGACGGAATGATGAAGATAATAAGGCTCATAACTACTGGCAGCATGTTTATACATTGAAGGAGAAGAAGCGAATGAACAAATTAAAGTCAATACTGGGATATACATGGGCTTTCATCGCTTTTTTTATCATTTTGGCGACGTTCTTTGGGAACGAGCGTTTTAGTAAAGTGCTTGCTTCAGCTACCGGGATGAAGGTATCTCCATGGTACACAGGCGGCGAGGTTATAAGCGTTATAGACCATGGTACTTACAGGACACTGGTTCATCGCCCTGTTTTTGATGCCTTGATAGGCGAAAAAAGGGAAGGGTTTATTCAGATAAACTGGGAGCCATCAACAGGAATACCGCAGGTAATTGAAGAAAAGATCGATTATGATAAGGATAGAAAAGAGGATCTTCTCATTATATTAGATACTTCGACAGGCAAGGCAACTCTCACTGCGTATAGCCCTTCAATAGTCTCAATTGAAAGAATATATAGACTGAAGAACGGCTGGGCAGTGAGGATAGCCCTTCGAAAACCCTCTTAATAAGTCGTTTGAAGAAATTTTAAAAGGTATTATCCCGGTAGACGATATTACCATCAACGATGGTGAGAAGGTTTTTGCCTTTCAATTTCCACCCGTGAAAGGGCGTGTTTTTGCCTTTTGATTGAAATTTGTCTTTATCCACAATCCATTCTTTATCAGGATTGAAGATGATGAGGTCTGCTGCCTTACCGGGTGCGAGTTCACCGTAAGGAAGGTTGAGAAGTTTTGCCGGATTCACTGTAAACCTTTTTAAAAGCTCATTTAAGGTGAGTACTCCTTCCCGGACAAGGGAAAGGGACAGGGCAAAGGCAGTCTCCAATCCGGAAATGCCATATGTAGCAATGTTAAATTCCACATCCTTTGAGGTGAAATCATGGGGGGCATGGTCTGTGGCGATAATGTCTATAGTATTATTTCTTAACCCTTCCTTTATAGCGGCAACATCCTCTTTAGACCGAAGTGGTGGATTGACCTTTGTATTTGTATCGAATGTGAGGGTGGCTTCGTCGGTTAATGTAAAATAATGGGGGCATGTATCGCATGTAATCTTTCTGTATTGCTTTTTGGCTTTGTTAATGGCTTCTACACTTCCCCCTGTCGAGATATGGGTAAGATGGATGGGGGAGCCAACGTATTCAGCTATGGTTATATCCCTTTTTACAATAATCTCCTCTGCAATAGAGGGGATTGCTTCAAGACCTGAGAGGAGTGATGCATGTCCCTCATGGACATAACCCTTTGAGAGGTCTTCGTCTTCGCAATGTGATATAGCGGGTATGGCAAAAAGCCTTGCATATTCTAAGGCCTTTCTCAGAAGTTCAGCATTCTTTACAGACTTCCCATCGTCAGATATCGCAACAATGCCTGCCTCGTACATTTCACCCATCTCTGAGAGTTCTTCGCCTTTCAGTCCCTTTGTTATTGCCCCGCACGGGAAGACCCGGCACACACCCTCTAATTTTGACTGCTTTACTATGAATTCCGTCACGCTTTTGTTGTCATTCACAGGATCGGTGTTCGCCATACAGACAACGGTTGTAAAACCTCCCTTTGCCGCCGCCATGGTTCCTGTTTTTATCGTCTCTTTATATTCATAGCCCGGTTCTCTCAAATGTGTATGGACATCGATAAGCCCCGGTGAAACGATATGGCGTGAGGCATCGATTACCCTTACATTGCCCCCTTTTTCGCCAATATGTTTATCAATCCTTTCAATGATGTTTCCATTAATGTAAATATCGAGCTTCTCATCTATACCATGCCTTGGATCGATGATCCTGCCGTTTTTGATAAGGATTTTCACGCTTCCCTCCCTATAAGGAGATAGAGAATTGCCATCCTCACGGCAACACCATTCTCAACCTGGTCAAGGATTACAGAGTATGGTCCATCCGCCACTTCGTCCGTGATTTCTACCCCCCTGTTCATGGGGCCGGGATGCATGATGATTACATCCTTTTTGGCCTTTTTCACGTGTTCCTTCTTCAGGCCGTAGATTGTTGAATATTCTTTAATGGAGGGGATATAGGAGATGCCGCCCCTCTCCTTCTGTATCCTTAACATCATAATCACATCTGCATTTGTTATTGCTTTGTTCATATCGTATTCCACCCTGACACCCAGGCTATCAAGATAGGGTGGTATCATCGTTGGTGGCCCTGAGCAGATAATCTCTGTGTTGAAGTGTTTCAAGGCAAATATGTTTGACCTTGCTACCCTGCTATGGGCAATATCCCCGATTATTGCTATCTTAAGACCATCTATTTTGCCCTTTTTCTCCCTCATGGTATAGAGGTCAAGGAGCGCCTGTGTCGGATGTTCATGTGCGCCATCCCCGCCGTTGATAACAGAGGAATCTACAATTTTTGATAACATATGAGGTGCACCGGGCATGCTATGCCTGATGATGATTGCATCTGGCTTCATTGATTCAAGATTTTTTGCAGTATCTTTCAGCGTTTCCCCCTTCACATAACTGCTTGTACTTGCGGAGATATTGATAGTATCAGCACTCAGTCTCTTTGCGGCTATTTCGAAGGATGTCCTTGTCCTTGTGCTTGGTTCGTAGAAGAGGGTAATAACAGTTTTTCCCCGTAGGGTTGGAACCTTTTTAATCTCTCTTTTTGATATGTCTTTGAAAGAATCGGCGGTGTTGAGGATAAGAAGGATTTCTTCTTTGGAAAGCTCTTTGATACCGAGAAGGTCTTTTTTATCCCAGTTCATCAGGTCCCTGCAATTATAACTTCATCCTTACCGTCAACTTCACCAAGCTTTACAAGCACATCTTCTTCAGGATTTGCAGTGTAAAAGATACCGGCATAGTCAGGATGTATTGGAAGTTCCCTGTCCCCCCTGTCCACAAGTACTGCAAGCTGTATCTTTCTTGGCCTGCCAAGGTCCATAATAGCATCAATTGCTGCCCTTGTAGTTCTCCCGGTCTGCATTACATCATCTACAAGTATTATGGTCATATTGTTTACATCAAAGGGTATCTCTGTCTTTTTTATTTCAGGTAATTTTAGCTTAAAGATGTCATCCCTGTACATCGTTATGTCGAGTATACCGAGCGGTAATTCTATATTTTCGATATCCTGTATTTTATTCTGAATCCTTTTTGCCAGATAGATACCCCTTGTCCTTATGCCGATAAGACTCAGGTTTCGACATCCCTGATTCTTTTCGAGGATTTCATGGCTGATTCTATTAATGGTTCTTTCTACTGCCTTTTTATCGAGTAATGTCTTGTTTTTTTGCTTCCCTGTTTTACCCTTCATTAATCGTCCATATAGATAGCATTTTGAGGACACTCTTCTACACAGGATGTGCACTCAATACAATCCTGAGGGGTTAATACAATGACGTTTTCGTCGTATGTTGAAAAAACCTCATAGGGACATATAGGGATACATTCTTTACAGTTTACACAGAGCTCTTTTGAGATATAGGGTCTCACTTTCTATACTACTATAATGGGTTTATAAAAAAAAATCAATGAAAACCATTGACCCTTGAAACCTCCATTTGTATTTACAAGCATAATACATTCCTGTTAATATAAAAACAATAGGAAGAAACTGTGACTCCTGAGCAGAATAGTGGTAATGTAAATACAAAGTCGCCTGTCTGCTACAGGCAGAAAAGCATGATTATACTCGGTATAGACCCAGGTTTAGCCAGCACAGGCTTTGGTGCAATTACATGCCTGCCCGAGCAGACAGGCGATAAATTAACCCCTTCCCTCTTTAAATGTGGTTATATTAAAACGTCTCCACAGGAGCATATTTCCAGCAGATTGTTCCAGATTCATTCAGACATAAGCCATTTGATAAAAACACTAAAGCCAGACCTCGTCGCAATAGAAAATATATTTTCTTTGGTCAGATATCCAAAAGCTGGTATATTGTTAGGAGGGGTTCTCGGAATCATATATTTATCTGTTTCTCAGAACAATGTATCAATGGTTGAAATTACACCAAGAGAAATAAAGAATGCCCTAATCGGATATGGGAGTGCAAATAAAAGGCAGATTAAGGAGATGATACAAAAATTACTTAAGATTAATAATGTTTCATCCTTTCATGCTGCCGATGCACTTGCAGTCGCCCTCACAGCCTTTTACAGAAAAAAAACGTGGAGAGATGGATGATATCCTATCTGGAAGGAAGATTAAAAAGCATCCATGATGATCGGGTTACACTGCTGGTAAACGGGATTGGTTATGATATTTTGATCCCGGCTTATGTCATGCATGAAATCAAAGGGACCACAAAGCCCGATAACACACTGGGTTTATACATCTCATATAACCAGACCGAGAGACAGCCAAAACCAACCCTTGTGGGGTTTAAAACTGAACTGGACAAGGAATTTTTTGAGCTTTTCATCTCTGTTGAGGATATTGGTCCTGCTGTTGCTATTAAGGCCCTGATAAAGCCGGTCCGGGCAATAGCCCGTTTTATCGAGGAAAAGGATATAAAGGCATTAAGGCAGTTAAAGGGTATTGGTGAACGAAAGGCTGAAAAGATCGTTGCCACCCTCAGGGGGAAGGTTGCGAAATTTGCATTAATGTCTGAGGTTGAACTGCCTGTTGAGGTTGTGGAAGATTTTAAGAAAGAGGTCGAGGATGTCCTTGTCACCCAGTTGGGGCATAAAATATTTGAGGCGCGGAAGATGATTGAAGAGGCTATGAAAGGGAACCCACAGATCAGTTCCTCTGAGGAATTGTTTGAGGAAGTATATAGAGGTCAGAAAAAATGATAAAGGAAGAAGTAAATAACCTGCCTGAAATCCTCAAGGAAAAGAGTGCACTGGACGAAGAAAACATTTTGAACTTAAGGCCGAGGCTGCTTTCAGAGTATGTCGGGCAGGACAAGGTTGTTGAAACGCTTAAGATCGCCATAGAGGCAGCCCTGCAGAGAAAAGAACCATTAGAACATATTTTGTTCAATAGTCCGCCAGGCTTAGGGAAAACGACGTTAGCCCATATTATTGCAAATGAAATGGGCACGAGGATCATCACCTCTTCAGGCCCGGCCCTTGAAAAGGGCGGCGATTTGATGGGTATCCTTACAAATATGGAGAGGGGTGATGTGTTTTTTATTGACGAGATCCACAGGATACCGAAGGTCGTCGAGGAGTTCCTCTATCCGGCAATGGAGGACTTTGCTGTGGATTTCATATTCGATAAGGGCGTCCATGCAAGGACCCACAGGTACAGGCTTGAATGTTTCACATTAATAGGGGCTACAACAAGGGCTGGTCTTCTGTCTTCCCCCTTAAGGGAACGGTTCGGAATCACGAGAGATTTAGATTTTTATGCCGAAAAAGACCTGGTTAGTATCATAAAGCGTTCTGCTGCTATACTGGGGATTACTATAGATGAGGAAGGCGCATACGAGTCGGCCCGGAGGGCAAGGGGGACACCGAGGGTAGCGAACAGGCTTTTAAAGCGTGTTCGTGACTATGCACAGGTGAGGGCAGAGGGGCGTATAACACGGGATGTGGCAATAGATGCACTGGTATTGGAAGGTATTGATGAATGTGGGCTGGGAGAGATAGACAGGAAATTACTCCAGACGATAATCTTGAATTATAAGGGGGGACCTGTTGGTATAGAGGCACTCGCCGCAACGCTTCAGCTTGAAACAGACGTGTTAATAGAAGTGGTTGAACCTTATTTGTTAAAAACCGGTTTTATCATTAGAACCTCACAGGGGAGAAAGGCATCTGAAAGGGCATTTGCCCATCTCAGCATACCCTATAGAAATAAATCAGATACCCCCGGTCTGTTTGAAGAGATTAAGAAAAAATAAAATTGATTCAGGGATGGCGGTTGTTACCTGGAGATAAAGTGGTACTTATTCCAGTCTTCTTTCCTTTAATATCTGTGTATGCAATTCTTTAAAGTTTTTTGGAGGAATTGCATCTGATTTTCTTACAAGTTTTATTGCCGAAGATGGACAGGGGACTGCACAGACACCACAGCCTATACACCATTCTCTATCAACAATTGGCAGGTCTTTTATCATTTCAATGGCATTAACCGGGCAGACATCCACACACTGGCCACACCCTGTGCATTTATCCGGGTCAGTCTCTCTGAGAAAGTATGTTGCCATCAGTACATCTCTCGGGATTTTTCTTCTCCTTATTGTACCCACAGACCAGCAACAACAGCTACAGCAGTTGCAGGTGTGTTTAACACCCTCTCTCGCATTATCTACAAGGTGAACGAGGCCTGCCTCTTCACATGAACGAATAATACTGAGGGTCTCTTGTTTTGTAATTTTTCTCCCGATTCCTCTCTCGATTACATATTCGGCGAGCTCGTCGTATTTAATACAGACTTCAAGGGGATGTTCGCACTTCTTTCTTCCCATGAGAAGGGCCGTTGCCCTGCAGGCACAGGACACGAGGGCAATCACATGAGCCTGCTCAATAACGTTCTCCATCATCTCAAAAGGAAATACGGCATGCTTTTCAGGTTCTATATTGAGAGAGCCTGGAATATAACGGAATGCCTTTGTCTTTGTGGAGCCATAGACTCCATATAATTCTTCTTTTCTGGCGTATTTTACAACAAGTTCCGCCATCCTTTTTGCATTCGGGGCATTTATCCCTCCCCAGAAAAATGTTTGGGGGAAGCCATAACCAAATTGTTGTAATGCATACCCGACCTTGCCATCCTTTGTCTTTCCAGAAAAAAGCAGACCTCTATAGGCCAGATTTTCCAGCATTTTTTTTAATTCAATCTCCGGGATTTTAACCTTCGGTACTATCATGGAGACAGATATTGGCTCGAAAGGTATGACCTTTGTGGGAATAGATAATGCAATTTCAGCTTCCTGAGGGGTAAAGTTATCCCTTAAAATCATAAGCAGCTCCTCTTTCGGGGGATAACCCATCCCTAAAGACGACAGGTGCTTTGATAATGTTTCATAAATGTCTTCAGACATTGTTCCCTTTATACCCTAATTTTTCTTTAAATTTTACACCTTATTCTAAATAATTTCTGCATTGATAACAAGTAAACTAATTCAGTGGCGGTCAGTTTTTAATGGGGGTTCTATTTCTTTGATTTCCTTGCCGGTCTTTTTCTGCCTTCCATCAGGTAAAGTATCCCCAGACCTCCACAAACCAGCACAATTATCATTGAAAAAAAGCTCCTTATATCACCCCATGAATAGAATAAAACTATAAGGGATACTGCAGCAATGACCAATAAGATTATTCCTTTTACTGTATTCCTTTTACTCAATTTCTTTGTGATATGCCTGGATTGATTTAACGTTTACGGCACCTTTACTCTCAAGATATGCCTTGATACCTTCTGCAGTAGCCTTTACTGCTGAAGCTGTTGTTATATAGGGTATTTTATATTTTATCGCGGCTTTTCTAATATATGAATCATCATATTTGCCACTCTTTCCAATAGGTGTATTTATGATGAGATTTATCTCCTTGTTATGGATTGCATCAACAATATTAGGCCTTCCCTCGTGCACCTTTTTGATCGAGGTGGATTCAATCCGGTTTTTACTGAGAAACTTGTGTGTGCCATCTGTTGCCAGTATATTAAAACCAATCTCACTTAAGAACCTCGCCACACCAAGAACATCCTTTTTGTCTTTTTCAGTAACTGTAATGAGAGCTGTTCCCTTAACCGGTAACTTTTGCCCGGCAGCTTCCTGGGATTTGTAAAAGGCAAGCCCGAATGTATCGGCTATGCCAAGCACTTCCCCTGTTGATTTCATTTCGGGCCCCAGGGTTGGGTCAACCTCAGGAAACATATAGAATGGAAAGACTGCTTCCTTGACCCCGGTATGGGAGTATTTTTTCTGTTTCAAGTTTAAATCTTTTAATTTTTTGCCAAGCATCATTTGTGTTGCAATACGTGCCATCTGAACCCCGGTAACCTTTGAAACGAGAGGGACAGTCCGGGATGCCCTCGGATTAGCTTCCAGAATATAGACTATGTCATTTGCAATTGCATACTGAATATTCATAAGCCCCACAACCTTCAGTTCCACGGCAATTTTTTTGGTGTATTCATTTATTGTTTTTATGTGCTTATCCGGTATTGTCCTTGGGGGTATTACACATGCACTGTCTCCGGAGTGGATGCCGGCGAGTTCAATGTGCTCCATAATAGATGGAACAAATGCGTCTTCTCCATCGGCTATGGCGTCTGCTTCTGCTTCGATTGCGTTTTCAAGGAATTTATCAATCAATATCGGACGGCCCGGTGATATGTCGACTGCAGCATTCACGTATGATGTAAGCATCTCATCATCATACACGGTTTCCATACCTCTGCCGCCCAATACATACGATGGTCTGACCATAAGGGGGTAACCGATGTCTTGTGCCACCTCAAGTGCTTCTTCAAGCGATATCGCTGTTCCGCTCTCAGGCTGTGGTATGTCGAGTTTTGTCATAACCTCTTTGAACCGCTTCCTGTCTTCTGCAAGGTCTATGCTCTCGGGAGATGTCCCTAAAATGTTTACCCCTGCTGTCTCCAGTTCTTTTGCAATGTTGAGGGGAGTCTGTCCTCCAAACTGGACAATTGCCCCTATTGGTTTTTCTTTATTGTATATGCTTAAGACATCCTCAACAGTAAGTGGTTCAAAATAGAGTTTATCGGACGTATCGTAATCGGTGGATACGGTCTCTGGATTGCAATTTACCATAATTGATTCATATCCTTCATCACGCAGTGCGAATGCCGCATGGACGCATGTATAATCAAACTCGATACCCTGCCCGATTCTGTTTGGCCCGCCACCGAGAATCATCACCTTAGGCCTTGAGCTGACACTTACCTCATCAGGGGCATTATATGTTGAATAATAGTATGCAGCATCTGCTCCACTCACAGGAACTGCACACCAGGACTCTGTCTTTTTCAGTTTAACCCTTTTTTCTCTTACGTCTTCCTCTTTTATATTAAGAATCTGGCTTAAGTATTTGTCAGAGAAGCCATCTTCTTTGGCCTTTATGAGCAACCAGTCAGGCAGCTCTCTTCCTTTATATTTTAAAATCTCTTCCTCGAGTTCGACCAGTTCCTTCATCTGCTGGATGAACCATCGTTTTATCCATGTTTTTTCGTAGAGTTGATTGATTGTTGCACCTTTTCTTAAGGCCTCATACATTATAAACTGGCGTTCCGATGTCGGTTCGTTGAGGAGCATCATAAGCTCGTCGAGGAAGAGTTGATTAAAATTGCTGGCGAAGCCCAACCCGTACCTTTTAATTTCTAATGACCGTATCGATTTCTGGAATGCTTCCTTGTAGTTTTTGCCTATACTCATCACCTCGCCCACTGCCTTCATCTGTGTTCCGAGTTTATCTTCCACCTCTCTAAATTTCTCAAAGGCCCATCTCGCAAATTTTATCACCACGTAATCCCCCGAAGGGGTGTATTGATTAAGTGTTCCTCCGCGCCAGTAAGGGATATCCTTGAGTGTGTATCCCCCTGCTAATTTTGCAGAGATGTACGCTATTGGAAACCCTGTTGCTTTAGAGGCGAGGGCAGATGACCTCGATGTCCTTGGATTTATCTCTATGACAACAACCCTTCCATCTTCCTGGTTATGGGCAAACTGTATGTTCGTTCCACCAATGACCTTGATGGCCTCTACGATTCTGTATGAGTATTCCTGTAATCTTTTTTGAAGTTCTTCAGATATGGTAAGCATAGGTGCAGCACAAAAGGAGTCTCCGGTGTGCACACCCATGGGGTCTATGTTTTCTATAAAACACACAGTAATCATATTGTTTTCTGCATCCCTTACCACTTCCAGTTCAAGTTCTTCCCAACCTAAAACCGCTTCTTCTATAAGAATTTGCCCTATCAGGCTCGCTGATATTCCTCTCTCTGCAATTGTTTTGAGCTCTTCCTTGTTGTATGTGATGCCTCCACCGGTTCCACCCAACGTATATGCAGGCCTCACTACAACAGGGTATCCGAGCTTATCCGCAATCTCCAAAGCTTCTTCAGCAGAATAGGCAGGAGAACTGAGCGGCATGGGTATATCAAGCTTATTCATGGTTTTTTTAAATTCTATCCTGTCTTCTCCTCTCTCAATAGCATCTGCCTGTACACCTATTATCTGAACACCATGTTTTTTCAGTATCCCTGTTTTTGAGAGCTCTGCAGCAAGGTTAAGCCCGGTCTGCCCTCCGAGATTAGGCAATAAGGCATCGGGTTTTTCCTTTTCGATGATTCTTTCAAGGGTGTCGATGGTAAGGGGTTCAATATATGTGGCATCTGCCATGCCAGGGTCTGTCATGATTGTGGCAGGGTTTGAATTTACAAGTACAATCTCATACCCTGCTGCCTTAAGGGCCTTGCATGCCTGTGTGCCAGAGTAATCAAATTCACATGCCTGTCCGATGATTATTGGACCAGACCCTATTATCAGCACTTTGTTGATGCCCTTTATTTTTGCTTTATTCTTTTTTGGTGTGTTTAGTTCCATGGATGATTTAGTCAGAGAATCCTATCAAAGCCCATTATAAGTGTCAAGCATTTTGCGTTCCTGTGTTAGCTAAATTTTGACAGCCTATTGCCCAAACCCATCCATAATTGCCTTTAATTCGGAAGGCATTCCTTTCATTCGCCAATACTCCATTTCCGACCCTTCTAAGAGTTCCCTCAACTTAAATGCGAGACCCACCCACCCAGCCCATGGGGTACGAGCGAGGATGCATCCGCGCATTTATCCCCCGCATCATGCGGGGAAACGCCTCGGGCACTCTAAGAGGGTACCACCGGAACTTCCGTAATGCTCATTCCAGGAAAACCTTCCGAATCGTACTGAGGGGACCTTGACGAAAAATTGTTTGGGCAACAGGCTGTGCAATTGTCAATTTCCAATGCAAATTTCTAAGACCCAAATTTCTATATTCAAATTTCTTTCCCAAATACGTAATTTTATCGATGTCTTCCTGAAGCCGAGCATTTGTCATTTTTTCTAAAGGTACAACATTTCAACCAGCATTCGATGGCTTATTAGCTAATGATTTTCCGCTTGAAATTTAAATAAAATTGGAGGACATATGGATAAGGGGGTGGAAATGACTGGGAACAGCCAGTTTAAAAAAATTATTTTAAGGTAAATGAATTTTATTTAGGGCATATTAAAATAAAAGAAAGGAAAGGAGAATGTCATTATGGCATTAGGGTTTGTTCCTGGGGCCAAGCGAGGTCGCCACTATGAATTGGCAAGGTTCGCCGTCAATAAGCTGAAGAAAGTAAATCTGCTCGTGAAAGGCAAGTCCGAAAGCGACTTCGAGCTCACCATAACAGCCCACCTCCAGTCTTCTTCAAAACTGCGCCGGAATCTAATTGCGGGCATTAATAAAGATGAGGTAGAAAAAATCACGCCAGCAAGTCTGTTCGGTTTCAGCCATAGGCCGGATTTATCCATCGGCATCGATAGCACTGCCATTGAGATCAAGGTCATCTCGTCAGGTCAAAGTATGCGCGATCTCATCGGTCAAGCCATTGCCTATCGCATGCATTACCGTTTTGTTATCCTTGTGCTGGTTGACCAGACGGAGGACCAAAAGGTGGTTAAACTGTGTCGGTCAAAGAAAAGCCAAGAGTTCGGTTTCTTGTCTGAATTAGCCAACACCATGAACATATTTACCGTGGTGGGCCCTCTCAGCCAGTCTAAGAATGTTGTTTTTGCGAAATAACAAACCCTAACGACGCATACCTCCCCCAGTAAAGTTGACACTTTCAACTAACGATAAGGAGGGGCTAAAATGGCACTTATAAAATGCGATGAATGTGGCAAAGAGGTTTCAACTTCAGCAGAATCATGTCCATCGTGTGGCTACCCAGTGGGTAAAGAAATGGTTGAATGTCCGGACTGTAGGGCAAAGATACCAGCTAATGCTGATTTTTGCCCAGAATGTCATGTAATCCAAGTTAAAAAACCTGTCAAAGGAACAAACGTAATACCAACAAAAAAGAAAGGGTGGTCTCGGAAAAAGAAAGAAATTTGGATGATAATAGGTGTCATATTTGTTCTATTTATGGGATATAGGATCTATCAATTTAAGGTATATCTCGATAATGAAGAGAAGCAACAAAAAAATACTGCTCAAAAAGTGGCTGAGGTTCCTAAGGGAAGTATTGTTTCCAACCCGCCAGAAAGTTTAAATTATAACGATAAAGATGGCGAAGCTAAATCCCTTAAGGTTCGGGGGAAAATGATAGAAATTGGCGATACTGCTGACGATATTTTTGAAACGCTAAAGCCCGCCGATTCGAAGAAGAAAGATGTTGGGCCAGACCCGACCAATCCCCAAAGCCTTTTGGTTACACACCACTACGAAATTGAGGGAAAGTCCTTCTCGTTGACGTTTGCCCGTACCACTGATCCTGGTCCGTATAGGCTCATTCGCATATCAACGTCCTCAACGCCAAAAGTCGCCCCTACTTCTTCGTCTATACTCCCTCGCCTTACTAAAAAACAAGTCCTCGAAGCACGGTCGAAATACAAAATCGAGGTACTTTCATTTGACGCATCGAAAAGATATGGCTCCGAGTTCCCCTTTTCGGACTTTGTACGTCTCCAGGTTACAAACGGTTCGTCCGTCGTTTTACCTTTCCTGACTATTCGCACCAATCGTTATAGCAAAGGGGCAGAAGTCGGATGGTCTCGGGCACCGGTCATTCCTATTGATGACCTGAAGCCAGGTCAGTCAAAAGAAATCGATTACTACCCGAAAGGCCATCTTGATGTCGTTTTGGTTGATCGTATTTCCGTTCAAATCGAGAGCCAAATTTCCAAGCAAGATAGGCAGTACTTCAAGGAGTTGGAGCAAGCCCAGTGATGTTCCCTCACCCTAAATGTTAGGTGAACCGGTATCGGGAAGAGGGTCGAATCTTTATTCTTGATTATCAATAGTGTTAAAGCCGGAAGAACTTTGCGGCTTCTTGTATCGTCGGAAACCGTTTCGTGAGTGCGACAAGTACAGCTTTAGCCCCACTTTGGCACGACCGAGAGTTCCCCTGCTCTAACGGGGGACAATCCACGCTGTCTGAGTCCCGTCCAAACAGGACGAGTTCGTGGATTGAATGAGGACGGGTCATTTAGTGGGTAAATCCCGCTATAGACGGGATGAATCCGCACGGAGCGGGAGCACGAGGGAAACAGGGTTCCGGCGATGCCGATATTTTTTCACAGCTTTTGGGCAAGTCTCGCATCGAGTGCAGAGAGGCTCTTAGAAAGGTCGGGGATGAAGCAGTAAGCGATCGGAAGGAATACCTTCCGGATCGAACGAATCGTCTTTCTGTTTACGGAATCAATGTAGTTGGTGTGTTATGTTGTCAGGATGGAGGGCGTTTTTGAGGATGAAGACATCTTTCCAGAAAATTTTTCAGTCCATCGCTGTATATCCTGTTAGAGATAAGGAACCCTTCATTATGCCCACCCTTGATTTGCAGGAACTCTTTGGGTTCAGAAGCGTTTTTAAAAAGAGACCTGCCATGCTCAAAAGGAATCATCTCATCATCAGGGCTGTGGATAATCAATTTGGGGCATTTAATAAAACCTACCCTGTGTATTGTAGAGTAGCTGAATTTTGATATGAGTTTTACAGGGAGCCATGGATAAAGTTTTGACCCGAGCTCCGGTACCGATGTAAAGCTTGACTCTATAATCAGCCCTGCAGGGTTCTTCATTAATGCAATCTCTGCAGCCACTGCCCCTCCAAGGGAGCGGCCAAACAGTATAATTTCTTCGGGGGGTTTCTGCTTCACATTCACCAGATAATTCCATGCAGCCTCGGCATCAAGATATGTTCCCCTTTCAGATGGTTTTCCATTGCTCTTTCCGTAACCTCTGTAGTCAAAAATCAGGACGCTCAGGCTCAGATTGTGAAAAATCTTTATAGAGTCCAGCCTGTGGGATATATTCCCTGCGTTTCCGTGACAGAAGAGGAGCACCCCCCTTTCATTTTCTGCAGGAACATACCACCCCGAGATGGTGATGCCATCTTCTGTTTCAAAATAGATTTCTGAGTATTCAAGGTTTATATTTTTTGGGGTATGCTGTATCTCCTTTTCAGGGAAGTAAAGCATGCTGTTCTGTATGAAATAGGTCACAGCGACGATAATTAAATAGGATAGAGATAGAATGATTCCTATATTGATCAATGTTTTCTGTAATCTTTTATTCAAATTTGATCCATTGTAACACAAAAATCTGATGGCTGATAGATATATTCGTTCATCCTTTAAGGCAAAGCAGGGATGTTTTAGGTTATGATTACATAGTTTTTAGCTACTGATATTATTGCCTTGTGAGAAAATTCTCTTGACAAAAAGTTTAGATAAATATAACTTTGGTTGTGAATTTTTCCAGCATTGAAATGGGGTCATGAATGATTAAGTCTTTAAAAATAAGATTTATTCTCGTAGTACTGTTTTTAATAATATCGGTTATTTACTGTATGCCGAACATTATTGAGCTGCAGGGCGTATGGAAGAAGTATTTCCCATCTGATAAGATCCATTTGGGGCTTGATTTAAAGGGGGGCATGCATCTGTTACTTGAGCTTGATACAGTAAAAATGATGCAAAACATGGTGGATAGAAAATTTAATGCCTTCAAAGATGCCATGATTCGTGAGGGAATACGCTTTATGGGGCTCGAAAAGAAAGAGAATTCTCTTTCTGTTTTGATAAGAGCAGAGCAAAAAGAAAAGCTCTACAACCTTGTAGGCAAAGAATTTCCTGACCTTAAATCAGGAGGCACAAGGACAGAAGGTGATAACCTGCATGTAGAGTTCCTTTTACTGGAAAAGGAGATTGCAAATATTAAGGATAATGCTGTCCGCCAGGCACTTGAAACGATAAGAAACAGGATAGACCAATTTGGAGTAACAGAACCTGTTATTGTACAACAGGGTGAAAACCAGATACTGGTACAACTTCCAGGGATCAAAGATCCTGAACGAGCCCTGGAACTAATAGGTAGAACTGCTCAGCTTGAATTCAAGCTGGTCGATGAGGAAAATGCCTCGAGAGTTACGGTAGGTGCGATTCCTGAAGGCAGTGAAATACTTACAATGAGGACAAGAAATAGAGAGACCGGGATTGCAACAACAACCTCTATCCTCTTAAAAAAACAGACCCTTTTGACTGGTGAATTGCTAACCGATGCACGGGTGAGAATTGGAGGTGAGTTTGGGAATGAACCGTATGTTTCAATAGAATTTGATAGTGAGGGAGCAAGGATATTCGATAAGACAACTGCTGAAAACGTGGGAAAGAGATTGGCCATTATTCTTGATAACACTGTTTACTCTGCCCCTGTTGTGAGGGAAAGAATATCCGGAGGGAAGGCTTCAATAACTGGTGGTTTTACAATGGATGAAGCAAAAGACCTGGCAATCGTGCTCAGAGCAGGGGCATTGCCAGCTCCAGTTAAAGTGGTACAGAATATAACTATAGGTCCCACATTAGGTCAGGACTCAATTAGAAAGGGTATAAGGGCTGCGATTTTTGGAGCGATACTTGTTTTAGTATTTATGATTTTCTATTACCGTTATTCCGGTATTGTGGCAGATATTGCGCTATTTTTAAATCTCTTTTACCTTCTCGGTGCCTTTACAGCACTGAAAGCTACAATGACACTTCCTGGTATCGCAGGTATAATCCTCACAATGGGTATGGGGGTTGATTCTAATGTACTGATCTTTGAAAGAATAAGAGAAGAGCTAAGGCTTGGCAAGACAGTACGGGCTGCGGTTGATGGTGGCTATGAAAAGGCATGGGTGACGATTTTTGACTCTCACATAACTACCCTTATAACCACATTTATCCTGTTTATCTTCGGCACAGGTCCTATAAAAGGTTTTGCAGTCACATTGAGTATAGGGGTCATAATAAATCTTTTTACTGCAGTTTTTGGTTCAAAGGCAATCTTTGACTGGATTATAGGAAAATATAAGCCAAGGAGCTTGAGCATCTGATGAAATTTGTCGAGATAACGAAAAAGACAAATATTGATTTTATGGGGTTTAGAAATAAAACCTTTATCTTTTCCACGATACTTGTGTTGCTTGGTCTTGTCGGGTTTGTTATGATTTTTCTTGGTAAAGCAAACGAAAGCGTTGATTTTACCGGTGGAACCCAGCTTCAAATCCAGTTCGTAGACCAGATAACGACAGGGGAATTGAGAAGAGCCCTGATCAATGGCGGTATCCATGATGTTCATATACAGGAAGTAAGCGGGACAAGAGGGTTTTTAATAAAGACAAAACAGTCTGATACAGAGAAAGAGAAGATACAGGATAAGGTAGGCTCTATATTATTGAGCGAATTAAAGGCCAAGAGCTTCCAGATTCTCGGAAGCAATATGGTAGGTTCAACAGTAGGAAAGACTTTGAAAAAGAATGCAATTATTGCAATTGTCATTTCCCTCATTTGTATTGTGATTTACATTGCCTGGAGATTTAACTTTATATTTGGGGTTGCGGCAACGATTGCTACCTTTCATGATGTTCTTGCCCTCCTTGGTATCTTTTGGGTATTGAATATGGAAATGAACATACTCTTTATTACAGCCCTTTTAACAATTGCTGGTTATTCTCTCACAGATACCGTTGTTGTATTCGATAGAATTCGTGAAAATATGGCAAAGATGAAGTCTAAATCTGAGCTTATCAACGTTATAAACCTGAGTATCAATGAGGTGTTGAGCAGAACACTCATTACATCACTTACTACGTTACTTGCCATAGGGGCTATTCTCGCTTTTGGGGGAATAGTGCTCTTTGATTTTTCTTTTGCTCTTTTTATCGGAGTCTTTATTGGAACATATTCATCTATTTTTGTGGCGAGCCCACTGATTTTTTTATGGAGAAAGAAGGTTCGCTGAAATAAATGTTTCCAAAAGTTCCTTGATATAGCTCCAAATATTTGGGGGTTTGTATGCTATCAAGGCTTGAAGATGTGCTCAAGGATAAAGAGCAGGAGCTAAAACTACATCAGAGATTCCTCAATTTAAAAACCTTTTGTGAAGAAAAGGTATTTTCCTCCACCAATCTGCCTTTAAAAGAACATGTTGAAACACTTAAGGGATTGATAGAAAAGATTATTCCTGACCCGAGAGACAGAACAGAAGAGATGTTTTCAGGGGAGATTTTCGCGCTCCTTAGCACACTGTATCTGCATGATATAGGACTCGTAAAGAGCCATAAATGGAGTTCTAATGTAGAGATACTGGACAATCTGGGTGTTTCCAATAAAAAGTTTTTTTTGAATTATGAGATAGGGAAGATATTAGATTTTCCAGAAAAGGCGATAGAGATAATAAACTATTTAAGTTTTTCTGATATTGTGAAAAAAATCCCGATAGAATGTGAGATTGTGGAAGATGGTAAGAGGGCAATAATAAGAAATACAAAGGTTATCAAACATGTTTTTAATTTTTCTCATATGCTGATGGATATCTTCTATTCTGATTTGAGGTATCTCAGTCTTAAGAGATACAGAGAGCCACAACTGGTATTGAGGAGTTGTAATACACAACTTGATGTAGATAGCAGGGATGGAATTATCTATGTTAAGTATAATGCCCAATTTCCCTATGAGTTACATGTATTAGAGGGTGCAAAACAATACATAGTAAATGTGTTTAATAATTTTAAAAACAATGTAAATGGCAGACTGGGCTTCCAGTATAGAGATATTATATGGGATATAACGAGTGATTTCAGTTATGATAGAGAGACATACGAGTTGGCGAAGTTTTCCCCGTACGATGAGTCTGAAAACCCGCCGTTTAAGAGATGGGAAGAAGCATCGTTGATACTTGACAGGCTGTTTAATTTTCGCCATGTAATGGTTGTTGGAGATGCTGCGACAGGTAAGACTATGGTTTTAAGGTCCTTTATCATTCCGCAGATTTTTTCTGTAAGCCCTAATGTGTTTTATTGTGAATTATGGGAAAAACCGGTAAGTGAGTTGAGGGATATAATATGCAAAAGACACAACGTTTTAAGTTATTCAGGACTGGATATTATTTCTATATGCAAAAACCTTTCCGTAGAAGGCCCTTGTTTCTTTGTGATAGATGCCTGCGAGAAACTTGTAGGTATGGACGCAAGAGAAAAGGAAAAGCTCGAAAGGTTCATAAACTTTTGTCTGGATCAGGATAATGTGTACCTGATTGTTTCGGGAGATAAGGAAACATTTTTTGAATGGTACATACCCTTCAACAGGATGAATATTGCTGCTATTTATGAAATTAAACCAATGAAAGGAACAAAAACCCAGAATACATATGGAGAAGAAAAGATTTTCTGGGATACCAGTGAGTATTATAAACCGATTGAATTTCAACTATTGCAAGCCAACTTAAGCTTGGAAAAGGTCTTAGAAGATATGCTGAGGGAGGTAAAAGATAAGAGAGAATTCAGGGAAATAGTTGCTTCCCTTGTTGACAGGAATGAAAAGTATTTGAAAAGGCATACCCTTGAGAACATTTTTTTTGAAACGTATGTCCCTCATGAGAAGATTCTTGATTATATAAATCTTTTGAAAGAAAAGGATGTCCTGAAAGAGATTGAATCTTCGGGCTCAGCCTATTATTCCCTGACAAGTAGATACTTAAAGGAACCCCTTTACAGGGTTTTAAAACTTGGTGAATTTGAAGAAAAAAAGAAGATAAGGAATATACTTCAAAATTCTATTATTAATGAGACATTTCTCGATGGTGAAACACTGAAAATCGTAGAGAAGTTTCGGGACAAGATGGTGTTTTCGAAAGAGGAGATGGGATTGATTCTTGGAAGTCTCGTTTTACAATCCTATGAATATGTATATTTCTTTGAAAAGGCAAAAAGGGATGGTAAAGGTATAGATATTCAGCATATCTTAAAATTGATTCACGTGGATGATGCAAAGAAGAGAAGGGAGGCAATAGAATTATTAGTGGAGATACAGGATAAGAATATGATAAATCCCTTGCTCCTCCATTTGAAGAAAGAAAATGTATTAGAGATAAAGGACCTTTTGATAAAAGGGATAGAACTTACAGGAAAAAAGAAAGCAATTGTTGCCATAATGAATACTTTAAAGGAAATAGGTGATAGGCAATTAAGGTTAAAAGCGATAGAGTTTTTCTATTCATTGTTTGGCAAAGGCGGGGAAAAACTACTTATCGATATTAAAGAGACGGAAGATGACCCCATAATTTTAAATAAAATCGACAGTCTTCTATCAACACTTAAGGAATCTGGCTAATCCCGTGCATGTAAGGTCTTAATACTTCAGGGACTGTTATAGAACCATCAATCTTCTGAAAATTTTCCATTATTGCCATTACTGTTCGGCCCACGGCAAGACCTGAACCATTCAGGGTATGAACAAAATCTATATTACCACCAGTTTTTCTATACCTGATTTTTGCCCTCCTTGCCTGAAAACTTTCAAAATTACTGCATGATGATATTTCTCTATATATATTTTGCCCTGGTAACCATACCTCTATGTCGTAGGTTTTTGAAGCTGAAAATCCGAGGTCACCTGTACATAGCATGGAAACCCGGTAATGGATCCTTAATTGCTTCAACACATTTTCTGCATCCTGGAGAAGTCCTTCAAGTTCCTGGTAAGATTTTTCAGGATGGGCGAACTTTACGATTTCTACTTTGTTGAACTGGTGTTGTCTTGTGAGCCCCCTTGTGTCTTTTCCATGAGCCCCTGCTTCCTTTCTAAAACAGGGCGTATAAGAAACATATTTGAGGGGGAGTTCGTCTTCCTTTAGAATTTCATCGCGATGAATATTGGTGACAGGGACCTCAGCAGTTGGAATGAGAAAATAGTCAAGACCTTCGAGTTTAAACAATTCTTCTTCAAATTTAGGAAGTTGACCTGTACCAGTCATTGTTTCCCGGTTGACCATAAATGGTGGTAGGACTTCGATATAGCCCTCTTTTGTATGGAGGTCAAGCATAAAATTGATTAATGCCCTTTCGAGAAGGGCCCCGAGGGATTTATAAAGGGTAAACCTTGAACCTGTTATTTTCGCTGCCCTTTTGAAATCTAAAATATCGAGTTTTTCGCCAATATCCCAGTGGGCAAGGGGCTGGAAGTCAAATGCAGGTTTTTCTCCCCACACCCTTACAACCTTGTTTTCTTCATCACCCCTACCAACAGGTACTGTGCTATGAGGTATATTGGGCATCATAAGAAGCCTATCTTCCCATTTTTTTTCTACAACCCTTAACTGTTGTTCTATATTTTCAATAGTTTTTCCAAGCACTCTCAGGTGTTCTATTTTGTCTGAAGGGCTAAAGCTTCCTTTCTTTAATCTTGCTATTTCGTCGGAGAGCTCGTTTTTCTCGTTTTTCATTTTCTCCGTTTCCTGAATAAGTTTCCTTCTTTTTTCATCAATATTGAGGAGCGTTTCTATATCAAATTCAACCCCTCTTTTTTTCAGGCTTTCATATACTATCTCTGGTTTTTCCCTGATAATTCGTGGGTCAATCATTTAATCCTCCATCAAGTCTTTGTTAAACTCAATCGGCACGTAGGTATAAATTAAACCATTCATTGTATAGACAGGCTGTCCTTCCACTAGAAATTGGACCTTTTTAATATCTTTGAAACTTGAAAGGAAGGAATTTATTATTGCATATGTCATTGTAATTTCTTTTGCTGTTCTCGCTTTTGAATTTAGGATATCCTTTGAAAAATTTAAGTACATGATACCATCTCCATCTGTTGCCAGTTCATATAGTTTGAGGTTATCGGGTACACATTTTTCTTTTTTTAACTCCTTTATTATTATATCAGCTTTTTCTTGTTCTGATATCCTGGGTTTAATTTCCAGGATTTTTTTCCCGAGTTTCTCCTGATTTACTGGGTAAAATACGAACACAGCATCTTTTTCAATTGGTGCAATATACCTTTTAGATTCAATACTTATCGTATTTTTCTTATATGTAATTATGAGTGTAGCAACAAGTATAGCCAGCAGAATAAATATTATAGTGAGTTTTCTGGAACTAACCGGTCTATTTATAATATTGATTAGACGTTTTATCTTTTCACTCTTCGCCATTCATTGCTTTGAGGGTTCAAGGATGTTTCTTGAACCCTGCCTCCTCATTTTTCAAGATATTTAAGAATTCCCGCGATTTTATAACCCTGAAGATAGGGTATATTGCAGAATTTCTGTATGCTTCGATGAACGCCTGGTGGATTTCCTTTTTGTATGCTGCGCTTAAATCTTCAAGGATTATCGTATAAAAATCATGGCACACTGCATCAAAGGCAGTGGCAAGGACACAGAAATGTGTGTTAATCCCTCCAACTGCAACCGTATCAATTTTCATAGTCCTTAAGGTCTGGTCAAGGTCTGTTTTAAAAAAGGCACTGAACCTTCTTTTTTCAATTACTATATCTGTATTTTGAGGTTCAAGATCTGAAAGTGGGTGTGTTCCTTTTGTTCCTCTTATAGCGTGGGGTTTCATCCTTCCCTTAAATATAAAATCGTTTTCCATGAAACTGTCACAGGCAAATATAACAGGTATTGAAAGGTTCCGGCATGTTTTCAAAAAGTCTCTTACGTGGGGTATAATCTTTTCTTCTTCCCTCTCTCCCTTTCTATTTTCGCCATAATTACCTTCAAGCATATCAACAATAATTACCGCAGGGTTCACCTTTTATCTCCCTTCATGTTTTTTGAGAAAAAGCCTTGAAAAATTATCGCATAGATTCAATGCAAGTTCTTCTAACTTTTTGTGTTGGATGGTTGCTATTTTTTCTATAGTTAATTTTACAAACCAGGGTTCGTTTCTTTTGCCTCTATATGGACTGGGTGTTAAAAATGGTGCATCAGTTTCTGCGAGCAACCTGTCAGTGGGTGTATACCTTACAACATCTATTAATTTTTGTGTGTTACTGTATGTTATCGTTCCAGGTATAGATATATAGAAACCCATGTCAAGCACCTTTTTTGCCATATCCAGATCGTATGAAAAACAATGGATGACACCGCCTATAATATTGCTGTACATTTCGTTCAAAATTTTCAGAGTTTCCTCTTTTGCATTTCTTGAATGGACTATTATAGGGAGGCCGGCTTTCTTTGCAAGCTCTAATTGTCCTGTAAATGCCTTGATTTGTGAATCCCTCGGGGAATAGTTCTTAAAAAAGTCGAGTCCTATCTCCCCATAGGCGACAATTTTTTTGTGATTGAGATAAGGCCTTATCTTCTCTGCCAGGCTATTGTTATAATCCTTGCCATTGTGAGGATGTATGCCAATAGCACCGTAAATACTGGGATGTTTGTTTAAGATTTCTATTACCTTTTTGAAGTATCTTACTTCAGTACCAACAGTAAGGATATAAACTAACCCTTCTTGTATGCACCTTTTTATAACTTCTTCTCTATCCTTATCAAATGATTCCATTTCCAGATGGCAGTGGGAATCTATGAACATAGATGTTTTATAACATATTCAATGTTAAGTGTTAAGCGTTGTCTGTTAAGAATAGCTATTTATTCGATTTTTTTGACTCAATACCTATATATTAACCTTTTCCTGTTTTCAAATGGCATTATTCTTTATAAAATATTGATAATCATTGGAAGGAAAATATTATGGGATTGATAAATATTATAGATAAGAATGTTAAACTCATTATGGTCGGTGGGAAAGGAGGGGTTGGTAAGACAACATGCGCTTCTGCCATTTCTTTAAAAATTGCCATGGATGGCAGGAAAGTCCTTATAATTTCGAGTGATCCAACCCCATCTCTTTCAGATATTTTTGAAGTAACTATTGGAAGTGAGGAGGTAAGGATTAATAACAGATACGAATTGTATGGTTTAGAAATTACAAGAGATGTTGTCCTAACTAAATGGAAGGAAAGGTTTGGTCCTGAGATTTATGAGGTAATTTCATCTTTTACAGACGTGGATTATGATTTTGTTGATTATATAGGAACAGCTCCTGGTATTGAAGAGGAATACATGTTGAGTTTTATAATAGAACTTGTGGAGAGTAATAAGTATGATGTTGTTGTGTGGGATACAGCACCTGCCGGACATACACTAAGGCTCCTAAAGCTACCCCATCTGTTCCTTAAGCACATGGAAGCGGCAACAAAGTTTTACATGAATATATATAGTTATTTTGAAAGACTGAAAGAAGCGGTGAGGCTTAAAGAATCAAGAAGGACTTTACTTGAAATTATAGGCAGTTGGGAAGCATTAGCGGAAAATATTGTCGCATTCATCAGAAATGAGAAAATCACGAAGTATGTAATTGTAACAATACCGGAAGCCCTTGGGGTTAAGTTGACCGACAGGGTGATAAAGGACTTTGAAGAGAATGGATTAAAGGTGGAAAATATAATTATTAATTATGTTGTGAGGGACGGAGATTGTGAGTTCCATAAGTTACGTAAAAAAATGCAGGAGGGTTATATTAATTTCATAGGAAATACATATAGCGATGCAAATATTGCTAAACTTTACCTGTCCCCAGAAGAGGTGAAGGGAATAAAGAGCATAGGAGATGTTTCTAAAGCATTGTTTGAGAATGGTGAGGTTTGACCATAGAACAGGTTATGGATTTTAGCAAAGGCCAATAAAGTGTTGAATGAGGTAATAATTTGCGGATAACCGGTGGGTATTTGAAAGGTAAGAGCATTGCTATTCTGAATGATGGAACAGCGAGGTATACTTCTTCAAAGATAAGGGAGGCAGTATTTGACCTTATAGGTGATGTAAAAGATGGTAAGGTTCTGGATTTATTTGCAGGTTCAGGATCATTTGCCATCGAGGCCTTAAGTAGAGGTGCCATTTTTGCAACATGTGTGGAGAAGGGAAAAGTTATGACGGTTGTGTTAAAAAAAAATCTTGAACATTTATCTCTAAATAAATATTGCCATGTACTGAATATGGATGTAAGATATGCCATCCGTTTTCTTTATAAAAAGGCATATAGCTATGATATAATTTTTATGGACCCTCCCTATGAAAGGGGTTACATTTTTAAAACCATGGCACTATTAAAAAATAATATTATATATGATAGAAATACAATCTTCATTTTAGAGTACTCAAAGAGGGAATCCCTGGATTTATCAGACTTGGATGGTTGGGATGAAGTGGTAACTAAAAGATATGGAGATACTAATATTAAAATAGTCAGGATTAGTGAGCATATTATTTAAAGGAGTTTTAGATGAAAAAGAAGATAGCAGTTTATCCTGGTTCTTTTGATCCTATTACGAATGGGCATCTGGATATTCTGATGAGAGGTCTCGAGTTCTTTGATAAGATTATTGCCGCAGTTACATACAATATTGATAAAAATGCGCTTTTCACAGTGGAAGAAAGGATGGATTTAATAAAAAAATCTGTAAATGATAATGACCGTGTATTGGTAGACAGCTTTGATGGTTTGCTCGTTGATTATGTAAAAAAGGTAGACGCAAGATTTGTAATAAGAGGCTTGAGGGCAATGAGTGACTTTGAATATGAGTTTCAGATGGCATCAATGAATAGAAATTTAAATAAGGAAATGGATACTATCTTTATGATGACGAGCAAAGATTATTTCTTTATCAGTTCAAGAACAATAAAAGAGGTTGCAGGGTTTGGGGGGTGTATAACAGGGCTTGTTCCTGAGATAGTTGAAAAAAGATTGAAGGAGAAGTTTTCTATAAGATGAGGAAGGCTTATCTAACAATAGGTTTTGTTATCATATGTTTTTTAGTAGCACCTTACGCATATGCGAAGGATGTTTATATGATCAAGGTGCAGGGGGTTATAAACCCTCCTGTGGCAGGGTTTATATCGGAATCTATTGCAAAGAGTGAGGAAAAGGGGGTGGAAGCCCTTTTGATACTCCTCGATACCCCTGGTGGTCTTGATACATCGATGAGGGATATAATAAAGGGCATAATGGATTCGAGAGTCCCGGTGATTGTTTATGTTTATCCTTCTGGAGCAAGGGCTGCTTCTGCCGGGGCTATTATTCTTCTTGCATCTCATATTGCTGCAATGGCGCCAGGGACAAATGTTGGTGCCGCACATCCTGTCAGTATAGGTAAGGATAAAGTGGATAAAGAGATGATGCAAAAGGTTGTAAAGGATGCCGAGGCATATGCTAAAAGTATTGCCATGAAGAAAGGTAGAAATGTTGAATGGGCAGCAAAAGCAGTAAAAGAAAGTGCTTCTATAACCGCAAGCGATGCCCTTGAGAAACATGTCATAGACATTGTTGCGGGAAGTATCGATGAGTTGTTAACAAATTTAGATGGGAAGGTGGTAGAAACCAGGAAGGACAAGGTAACATTGAGGACTAAAGGTAAAAATAAGGTTGAGATTGATATGCCTTTTAAATATAAGCTCCTTTCGTATATCAGTGACCCGAATGTAGCATACATTCTAATGATGATTGGTCTTTATGGTATTTTGTTTGAGATATATAACCCCGGTGCCATTTTCCCCGGGGTTGTAGGTGGGATTTCTTTAATCCTTGCGCTTTATGCCTTTCAAACAATACCTATCAGCTATGCCGGACTTTTTCTTATTATACTGGGTATAATATTCTTCATACTTGAATTGAAAATCGTGAGCCACGGGGTTCTGGGGCTTGCAGGGATAATCTCTATTATAATAGGCTCAATAATGCTTATTGACATCCCTTCCAGCATATTTTCTATATCCTATAAAACTATTTTAGCTGTGGGAATACTATCTGGCATATTCGTCTTTGGTGTGTTATCGTATGCAATAAAAGCACAAATATCAAAGGTCAAGACTGGTAAGGAAGGCCTTATCGGGGAAACAGGGATTGCAAAAACTGATGTTTTTGGGAGCGGGAAGATTTTTTTACATGGAGAATTGTGGAATGCGAAAAGTGATGAGCATATCAAAGAGGGTGAAAAGGTAGTAGTAACTGGCGTGGAAGAGCTTATATTAAAAGTTAAGAGAAAAGGGGGATAAAATGTTTCCAGCTTATATTTTTGTTATAGTTATTGTAATTTTTTTTCTTGCAAGTGCTATAAAGATTCTGAATGAGTACGAAAGGGGGATTATATTCAGACTGGGAAGAGTACTTGGTCGTCCCAAGGGCCCTGGTCTCATAATTCTTATACCGATAGTTGATAAAATGGTTAAGGTGAGTCTTAGAACCGTTGTATTGGATGTCCCTCCACAGGATGTAATCACAAGAGACAACGTATCTATAAAGGTAAACGCTGTTGTCTATTTCAGGGTCATAGACCCCTTAAAAGCAATCATTGATGTGGAAAATTACCTCTATGCGACGAGCCAGCTTTCCCAGACTACGCTG
>Ga0172362_10000018_pt1 | contig 93792 bp, 108 predicted proteins | sample LakKivs1_kivu2a2_FD_114534 | JGI IMG/M metagenome (GOLD analysis project Ga0172362, IMG submission 114534) | Sediment microbial communities from Lake Kivu, Rwanda - Sediment s1_kivu2a2 | ecosystem: Environmental > Aquatic > Freshwater > Lake > Sediment | place: Rwanda: Western Province, Lake... | reverse complement strand
TCAGTCTTAATAATAATAACGTCGTTAATTATGTTAAAATTCTTTACACTATTCTCGATTTCATCTTGAACAGCTGTACTATACTTAGAGAACACAGCACTAAATGCATCTGAAAGAGTCTTTAATGCAGTATTATTAAATGTTCTTACGTAAATCTCTCCAAGCTTTTGATATTTTTCAAAAATAGTGTCGTTTATTATTGTTGTTGATAAGGTTTGAACATTGGTATTAAATTTACTTGCTCTATACAAATAGGCTATTTCATCAGATGCTGTTACAACAGGTCCATATTGTTGAAAATCTTCAAGATTTAAAGCTAAAGGGTTAGTAAACTGTTGATTAAATGGTTCAGGTACATTAAAATTGTTTAGCCTCTTATACAAGGCATAATTGTTACCATAAATATCTCCCTGCCATCTGTAAATATCTTCCACACCAGTGTTATAACTTTCTTCTCTTGATGTTAAAGGCAATGGTTGACCAATAGTAACACTGTAAACATCCGAATTAGCCCATATGTTTCTTTCAGGACCGGTAAAGAAATCAAAGCTATCAGTTACTTTGTTAATACCTGAATTGTATTCAAAGTTAACTTCTTCATAAGATTGATAGCCATTTAGTTTTTGATATGGTTTAATATCTTTTATTTTACCCCAATTATATTGGCCAGACAAATCATTAATAATCCAACTTGCATTTTCTGAAAAATAAAAAACATTAGGGTATTGTAGCTTAGAATTACCTCTAGGGTTTACTGAAATAGCAGGGTCAACAGTTACATTTAGACCAGATAGAGAGTTGTTATAAAAGAAGCTGTATTGTTTGCTCAAGGCAACACTTAAGCCTTGCTTCCCAGGCAAGTAAAAACCACCAATCTGGTTAATTCTCTTAATATCAAAATTAGATTCAAGTGCTTGTAAAGTGTAGTTACGGTAGTTTAAAATATTAGCGTACCTTTGACCAGCCTCAACTAATGCACCAGAAAGAGGTTTTTGAGTATTGGCATCAGCGACATATACTAAATTATTGCCGAGGAATTTATTAGAACCTAATTTACTTTGAGCTCCAGCAACACCATTTTTAATAATGTTAAAAATTAAATTAGCCTCAGTCTTCTCACCATACAAAAAGTATTTTGCCTCTAAATCGTTAATATTGGTAGAAATATACTTTATTTTTAGCTTTTGTTTTCTGTTAACAACAAGAATTTTATTGTTGCTTGTCTTTAAAAACTTTAATTGTAGGGCGGTAAACTGTCTAATTACATTACCACTCAAGGCTGGAAAGTACAAGTCTTTGTTAAAATATAACAAATTAAGCTTTTCGTATTCACCACCATTGTATAACTCAGGGTCTTGTAGACCTATCGCGAAGTCTTTATCATATAAATCAACATTTTGAGCATAATAATAGTTTAAACTTGCATCAAGATAATTAATTGAGGAAAGTGGTGGAAAAGATAAAAATAAAGAAGTAAAGTTTGGGTCATTGTAAAGAGTATATACATAGTTCTTTACATATGTTGTTGTTCCAAAATCAGAACCTTTAAGGTTGTACTTAATAGTTGAGAATTTTGCTCTTTCTCTTTCCTTGGCAATATAGATTGCTACTTCTTTTAGTTTCTGAGAAACCAAAGGAATGACGGTAGCTAAATTGTTATTATTAGAAAGGTCTAGATTGCGAAAGAAACCCCGTTCTTGAGGGGTTGTGAGGTTGAGCAATACATATTGTATAGCAGAAATGTACTCATCTCTTATGATGTCTTTATCGTCTGTATTAAGAGTTGATTGTGGTATGCTTCTTTCAGAAACATATCCTTTATACTCCAACTCAGATGCTAAAGAATTTTGAGAAATTCCTTTTCTTGTCTTTGAGAAGTTTATAAATGATGCAATATTTCCGTTCATTAAATTAATCCTACTCCCCTTCTAAGAGCATTTCCGATATATTGTTCCATTAATCCACCAGACATAGTAAAATAAGTTGATAGATTGTTGTTAAATTGAATAGCAGTTAATGTAGTCAAATTATTACTCCAGTCAATATAACTATCTATTTTATTTACATCTGTAACAACAGTTGGAGACTGTAAATAAAAACTGTATTGTTGAGTTATACTATTCCAATTAACAGACGGTAACCCCCAGTTCCAGTTTTCCTGATAGGCTGATAGTGGGTAGGAAGATAACCCGTTAAATGTAATATCTACACTGTCTGGATTAGCAGCTGAATAGGAATTTAACTCAGAAGTATTACATGCAACTGTGGATGGGGTAATAGTAGTATAAACATTTCCAAAGTATTGGTAAGAAATAATATTAGTACCTGCATTAATTATACTATAATCTTCAAGCTCAGGACCTAAATTTGTTTGGGAAAACTGAGCATCTACGGTGGGGTAATTTATATAATTGCTATTAAAGCCGGTATTAGAACCAACAAGTTTAGAATAGTTAATACTTAATAAATCCATTACTCTCTGTAAATCAGCAGGAAACTTTATATTATAGTTCTTATCTTCGTAGTTTACCTCTCCAAATAGCCCGTATAGCTGAGAAATATTAGCTCCATCAACATCAGCGTTGTTGTCAACGAAGTTAGCAATTTTTTCATAATATCTTTTACCTATACTATTAGGGCTGCTTTCCTGTGTACCGCCTACATATGCAAAAAATTCATCAAATAAAGCTGTCTGGTCTCTTAATCTTGGCATTAAGGCATAGCTTTTTAAAGCCTCTACATAATCGAAGTTTTCATTAATCTTCATTATGTTATACTCTACATACTCAGGGTAATAATTAAAAACATAAATACCTTCAATAAAACTATTAAATCCATCAGGTTCCATAGCATTACCAAATGCTGATAAAACAACAGGGTTTATAACAAGAGGAACCTGTATATTTGTATATGATGTGCTTAAAGAAAAGTTAGTAGTTGCTCCAATAGTTGCAAAACTGTTTGTATAATTTGCAGATAAAACACCAGTATAAAAACCACTTAACAAGGCTGTTGTTATATTATTGGAATTATAAGCATTGTATTGAAAGTTGGTTGGAAATAGATTATTATTTCCAAATTCATCTTTTGTACCATCTGCAGAAAGTAAAGCTAACTTAAAAGTATTATTTGAAATGGTTGCGCTAGCAGGAATATAATTCAACTGACCATAATATTTTAAAATATTACCTTGATTATCTGCTGGAGCGACAAACAACGGAAATGATGTACCGTTAAACATTATATTTGGTAGAGGTGGTTGAACTAATCCATTACTTGTAAAGCTCCATGAAGCAGGTACATTATTATCAACAAGCAAGTCAATAAAAGTGCTTGAGTTGTTAATAATTGGTAAATCTTTTTCAAAAATAGAAAATAACTTGCTGTTTAAAATTTGTTGAGCTAACGGAATATCTTTTAAATTCTGAGTTAAATATAGCTTCTCTAGGTTATTTCTTGATGGGGAGTCATCTTTAAAATAAAAAATATTTTGACCGCTAGTTCCTGTAAAAACACTATTAACAGAGCTTAGTGAACTTAAAGTACCTGTATAGCCATCATATGTTAAGTAAAGATCTGTACTATCTGTACTTAGAGACCTAATAATAGTTGTTTGGTTTTCATTTGTAAACTGCCAGAAAGGAACTAAATGGTACCAATTAGTTTGGTAATAATTTCTGTTTTCGTAATCGTTAGAAAAACTTCCATCACAATACAATTCAATCTTATAATCAATAGAAGAAAGACTATTACATAGCTGCCAAGAATTATATCTATAGACATATACAGGGTCAGTATATTGAGCAGCTAAAACTGACATGTTGTCAACATATGTTCTGCTTTGATTAATACCAGAAGTTGTAGTTGAAGAATTAAAATAAACATCATTTACAGGAGCAACAGAAGGATTAATTACATCTGTAATATAATTAAACGCTGAAAGATAAGTAGTGTAGTTTTCAATTGGCTCTCCACTTAAGTCAGCAGTGAATAAGGTAATTTTATAAACTCCAGGCAAAGGAAAATTATAAACAGAATTGTTTTCTTTAAGAACAAATTTATCATTTACAGCAAACACAATAAAGTCTTTGTTAGCAGATAAAGGTAAACTAGAAAGAGAAACACTTAGGGTAACTGGTGTACCAGTATAAGAAGAAACGGGAAAAACATTATTGCTGTTAACAACATATTCTCTTGTATTTCCCTTGCCAGTTATAATTGAAAACGATACACTCATTAGAGAATAGTAATTAAGTTAGATAAGGTAAAGTAATCAGGCAAATATGGATACATAAAATCTTGAAGAGTCACAGATGACACAGAAGTTTTTACATCAATATTTGGGTATTGAAAATTATAATATATAAAGCTCAAACTGTTTCTTGCTCCGTTTAAATTAGTGGTTTGAATAGATTGTACACCAGCAATATCAATAATTTGAGCATTTAAATCTGTAATATTAACTGTACCACCTAGAGATTGTAAATCAAAATAACTCTGAATGGTACTAATAATAATACTCTTAATTTTATCTCTATTTACAACTACATTAGGGTTAGTTGTTACAACTAACTTTGCTCCAAAATTAGTATCTTGTACAGCTGTATCATCTACACTAGTACCGTAACCAAATTGGAACGCAATATAAACCGGGTCCATAATAATTGGTTCAGCTGTTACTGTTTTTACAGAATTAATTGCAGATATAATAAAGTTCTTTTGAGCGGGGGTTACAAAGTTGTTCTTTGTTATAGTTGTTATTCTAGATGCAGATGTTTTTGGAGCACAATAAATATAAACATTGTTAAAGTTACAAGAAGAAGAAAATAATATCTGGTTTGATAATACGTTAGTATCTAGATTTGGGTCGTTTAATTTTAAATTTTCAGTCAAATACTTTAAATGAGAATTTAAATATTGGGTATTGCTCAATACTTTTGTAGAATAAACAAAACTAGCAAAGTTAGTATAAACGAAATTTTCGTAGTCTGTAGCATTTACTAGCCTGTATTGAGATGTAAATGTTTGAGGTGCTCTTGTTCTAATAGACTCTACTGTTTCAGCATCAAAGAATGCTGTGGAGTCTACATCATTATTAATATTAAGAGCTAAAATCTGAGTTGCAGTTAAATAGGATAAATTATCATCTCTTACATCAGCAAAAATTTGATTGAATCTAGGGGTGTTATATAAAGAAATTGGATTATTATTTAGCTTATTAGAATTAATTTGACCATTAACACCATCAGATTGTAAGAAATATATAGAAATTAAATCCCCGTTTTGTATTTGACGGCCTGTAATATTATCGCCAAATTTTACTTCATAATGCTTATTCTCATTGAGTCTAATTTCACATACTCTATCTTGAGAGCCATACAAGAACAAACTATCTACCTTTTTATATTCTACGTATGTACCAGTCTGAACTTCAAAAACATATACAAAAATATTAAAGTTATCGACAATAACAGAATCTCCAGGTAAAATAGCTACAGTTTCAAAAGCTACCCCTGCAGCAGTTTGAGTAGGATATTCAACCATTTTACCCTGATATAACAAATAAGTAGAGCTAAACTGTTTTAATGTTTCATTAATACCAGCCTGTGTAGTTTTTTCAAAAGTAATATCGCTTGTAAATGTATAATTAATACCATTTACATTTAAGTAGGAATATCTCGGTATTGTGAATACTCCTGCGCTTAATTGAGAAGAGTTAGCTATAAATGGTAATGCACAGGTTTGTGGCCCTACAGGGTTATAGTTGAGTAGCTTTACAATTCTATTAATATTTTCATACAATTGAGATTCTGTAAAAATAGATTCACTTGATGTTTGGTTCAAATAGAAAAGTAGAGTCTGGTAAGAGTATGCTACAATATCAATAATCGCGTTTAAATTACTACCTTCAAAATTTTGATCTGTAAAGACAGCATTAGAAGGGGAATTGAGACGCTCAATTATTAAGCGTTTAAGACTAGTAGCATCAAATGCTGTGTAGGCATTTGGAGCTAATTTAAATTCTGGATATACACCTGTAGCCATAGTTATGAAATTGTTATTACGTCTCCTTGTATTGAACCTTGCAATGTTATAGTCTGTTTTAAAGTTGGAACTCTTAAGGTCAGATTAATAACGTAAAGGTATTGATCTGGATAAGGTATAACTTGCAACTCTACTATTTGCACTCTAGGTTCATATTGAGTGATAACAGTATTAATCTCGTTTGAAATTGCAGTTGCTGTAGTGTCTGTAACTTGTTCAAATAAGTAGTCTTCAATTCTTAATCCAAATTCTGGGCTTAGAATCTTTTCATTCTTTTTAGTCGAAAAAATATTATTAATACTATTTTTAACAGCGTTAATATCATACGAAACATTAAGATCTGTTTTAACTTTTTGAGCTGCAATATTGTTAGTATAAAGAGTTTCCATGGACATAACATCAAAGTCCTGGTAAATGTACTTTATAGCACTATTAGGATTGACTGGCTTCTTAAAGAGATTGTTTAAGTTTACTGTTGCCATCTGTTAATTATTTATAAATTTTTGAACGAATTACATAAATATTTATATATGGCATCTCGATTTGAACAAGTTATAGAAGAACATTATGACAGATTTACCCGCAACGGGTTTCTTTGCGGTGATCTAGTTAAAATTAAGCAAGAAGCCTTTACTGGTCCGTGGTCCAAGACTCAGTCTGTTGAGAAGATCAACATGCTTAGAGAGCTTGCTACTTCAGGAGATTATTTGCGTGTTAGCCATGTTAAATCCCCATATGGTTTCAGTATGGCTGGAAAAGATTATGAGCCTGATGCTTTTTATCTTGATATTACAAGAGAAATCGCCCCAGGTCTCTTTACTGACAAGGTAACTGTTCCTTCTTATCTTGTTGAATTGCTCATGACGGGTGGTGAAAATAGAACTCAAACACCTATTAATCCTAAGCACGTTAGACCAAATAATGAGATTATTAAGCCACAACCTGTTCAACAAGTAAATAGTACTGCTAGATACATGGATACTCAACACCCTAATTATCCAAAGATTGATGCTCCACCAGGTAATGAAGATCCAGGAAATATTCCTCAGACTGATAAGAACGTTACAAGTAACCCTACAACTAATACAACCCTACCTTATACACAGAAGCATAAGATGGATTATGGCAGTTACATGAAGGGGTATTAAACCATCGACAACAAACAAGCGTAAAAGTTGATCTCCTGATCCATTACAAAAGCAGACTTATACAAGTGATCTGCGATGGTGACGAGCATTTTACGCTTATTTTTTTCGTCAAATTCAAACTCATTAATAAAGTTGAATAGCTGCCGCATTAGTCCAACATAATCTCCATTGAACACTTCTTCGTTCTCAATTACATGGCGACGAATAATAGTACAGTCTTTCTTAGAAAGAACATTGATCAAAATACCTTTTACAAGAGCAATGTTCTGCTTATTAGAAGCTGTCTGAAGAGATCCTGACCTGCTATTTTTCTGCAATTCATTGATAGCAATACGCAGGTCAGGATAATACTGTTCTGTAATAGTCTCAACTTGAGTCTTCTCAAATGCAACATTCTCTTTAGTGAGAATATTACCTAGATGATTCACAAATTGAGTCTTTGAGATTTGAATATCGAACTTCTGACACCGGCTAGTTAATGCACTAATAATCTTGTGACCATAGTTGGCTGTAAGTATGAAACTAGTTACTTTATGAAACTCTTCCATTACATTACGCAAGGCCTTTTGAGCGTCTTGTGTCAACCCATCACATTCATCAAGGATAATAATCTTGATTCGACCATCAATTGATTTAGTCTGAGAAAATGCAACAACCTTGGTTCTGATTGCATCAATACCATTCTCATCTGAAGCATTAATATACAGATACTGACACTTTAGAACACTCTTAGCAATAATCTTTGCGAGACTGGTTTTACCCAAACCAGGCTTACCAACAAACATTAAATGCGGAATCTTCTCATCGCGACCATATCCTTCAATAGTAGCCTTGATATTATCTGGAAGAATAATCTCTTCCAAAGTCTGAGGGCGGTATTTTTCGAACCAAATATAACTAGCCGGAGTTTTATTCACAGGTATTTGAGTATAACAGTTTTTACGATAGAGTCAAGATCCATTCCTTCGAACATTTTCTTAAATTTTCGCTTTTCTAAAAGGTCAAAGAAACCAGGGTTGACCTTGTATTTGACATCACATTCTCCATTTTCAGGACAAATAATTGATTCAATGTTGATATTATCGGCCAGTTGAGCCAAAGCCTTGGGATCCTCGGTTGGTTTCATAAACTTTATCACTCCAGTTAACTTCTGTATTGATCAACTTGTAGACAACAAATTGACACACCTTATCTCCGACCTTGTAAGTATAGTCAGCGTAAGAGAAATTATAGATCTTGATTCCCATGCCTCCACGGTATTGGTTATCAATGATTCCAAGATGAGGTTGCAGACCAAACTTGAACCCTAGACCACTCTTAGGTTCAATGCGAAACCAGTAACCAGGAGTAACAAAGGCAAGCTGCAAACCAACAGACACAACAGCAGAGCCCCTACCTGGGATAGTTGTTTCTTCGACTGAATAGATGTCATAACCTGAATCTCCTGTAAAGTTGTCGCTGTTAGCCTTAGTAGGGAGCTTGGCAAGGTCATGAGTTCGTTTAAATAAGATTTGAATTAACTCTTCCATGACCCAAGTATAGCATAGAAAAAACTGGTAATCAAGTAAATAATTATATGGACGAAGTAAACATCCCTGATGAATCAGTTGCTCAATTTTTAAATGATCTGCAAACTATTCGAGCAGAACAGGCTAAAATTGAAATTCCAAGAGAGAATGTAGCTACAATGGATAGTTTGGAGAGCTTTGTTCTTAAGAATAGCAGCGAAGTTATTACATCTTCCGTAAACATGCTTAGAAATATGGAAGATGTAGTAAGAGCAGTTCAAGGGCCTGAGGAAATGGCTGCCTACTCAGAGTTAGTTAATGCATCTACCAATGCAATTGAAACTCTTAATAAGATATTGCTACAGAAAAAGAAGATTGATGCTCAAATTGAGATAAAAAAGATGGATGTTGAGAATAAAAAGGAACTTCAAACTAATGACCATGCCCTTAAAATAATGGCATCAAGAGAAGAAATCCTAAAAATGATGTTATCTAATAAAGAAAAACAGCAAGAGGAAATAAACGTTACACACTCAGCATAGCCTTTGTTGTATTCTGAGTCTGAATATTCTGATACAATTGCTGGAAAAAATCTACTGTACAAGAAGTATTTTGAACAATCTTGTTAATTAAGGCTTTTGTTATTTCTTGTTTATTACCCTCAGTAGATAAACCTACAAGAATTCTATATTCAAATATACGAGCACCAACATCTAAATAATTGTTTACTGCTCCTAAAAGAGAGTCGTTTATAGTTCCAATATATTCGTAATACTTGTCATCTGTTACAAGATTAGTGCCATGGGCTGTTGTAGCAGGGTAAACTACTGTTGGGTTAGTATAGATACCTTGTAAGTTGTGTCTGTGAACATAAGAGGTCTTTTGAGAAAACTCAATTAACAATCTCTGAAATTCATCATCTAATTTATCTCCTATAAAAGAAGGAAAATGTCTTGGGAGTAATTGATTATATTCATAATACGGGTCTGATAACGGACCGTTTACTACATCAAAGTTTTCTTTGTAACGAGTATAAAGTCTAATGCTATCGCTCAATGTTTGAAATATACCTTTTTCAAAATCAGGGTCAAGCTTTTTATATTCTTCTTTTACTTGAGCTAAACTATTATTAAACACATTGATCCAATACAAACAAAACTCTTCACTTAAAGAACTTTGCCCATAATCATCTTCTACAGTCTCTAATATTGCATTAACTTCTGAAGTAATATTAGTAAGAACTTCAACAAATCTTGTTTTATTCTTTTCGTTAATTATGTTTATAAGAATTTCTAGATTACCAGTATCAGGGTTGATTCTAGTAAAATTGTTACCAGCAGAGTCAGTAGTAATTTCTTCGTCTTTTCCTATATTGAGACTGTCTTTAATGAAACTATATTGTATAACATTTGGGTTTTTTGTACACTTAAAATTGTTTTTAAGCTGTAATAAATTTTTGTTTATTTCTTTAAAAAATAATGCCTGAGAAGTTATAGGGTCATTAGTTGTTTTTGTGTAATTGTAAAGATAAGCAACACAAATTTCGTTAGGGAATGTTTGAACTAAAGAGTTTAAATTACCCGCCGCAATTAAAAAGTCTAGAGTATTAAATAGATTTTGATCTACTAAATAGGGTATACCTGTATTTTGTGGTTGGCTTGCCATATTATGCTATAGATTCAAACTTTCTAATTTTCTCAATCAAATCCGGATTATCAGTTTCAGTTACAGCTGAAACTTTATCATAAAAATATGTTTTAACTCCTGTAATATTGTTTGAATATTTATTACCTGTAAAATTATGTACAACTTTTGTGACTAACCACTCTCCTGAGAATAAGCTAGCAAATACTGATTCTGTTTCTATTTGGGAATTTAATAATGACATAAATTTACCGCTTTCTCTATGAGAAAACCCTTCTGTATCAAAGCTAATACATGGAGAAGAATCAATATATTTTTTAAGAGCAGTATTTAAACCATACTTTTGGTATACGTTACTATCAACTGGTAAAATAAAATCAGACTTAAATACCCTATTACTTCTTTTTACCTCATCAATATAATAAGCAGTAGATGGAGATGTACCTCCAAATTTTTTGGTGTAGTGTTGATCAATAAAGGCTTTTTGATTTTCAACACTGTTAACAGGTTGCTGAATAAAGAAATTCTTACTGCCTAAATCATAAGAGCAAATACCATAAGATATCAAATAGTTATATCCATCAAAACCTGTTCTATTTAAAAAGTTAAATTCGGGTAATTGTGGAAAGTTTGCTATATTAGTTATGTTATTAAATGAAAACTTAATTGTGTTGTTTAATAAATCTTTTTTATCTAAAGGAGCTGCAGTACTAGCCTTTTTTGAAGTGTTATCCTCATACGCAAAAAAATCTTGCATAAATGGGCCTGCAGAATCTCCGTTTCTGTTAAGAGAAAAATAATTAGAAAAAGATCTTAATGAAAATATTCCACCTTTTTCTAACTTTAAAATGCTATTATCTTTTATAACAGATGATACATGGAAATCCAAAAGATATTCTATATCATCATAAGCAGAAAAATTTTGCGGGGAAGCATAGAATAATTTACTTTCACCTGAATCCCAAAGAGGGTCAAAAGCTGGTTCAGCCTCTTTTAAGGATTCTAATAATATGTATTTTATAATATCTCCGCTAGGCGCGACTCTGGAAGTATCATCTAGCTGTTTGACTCTAAAGGAGTTCTTAGCAAAGTTAGGTTCATTTATAGAAGAAAAGCCTCTTTTGTCTGTTTGTAAGATATATTCTCTAATATCAATACACTGATATATTCTTCTCTTCTGACCGTTACCAACTAAAACTTCATCTTCATCCTGTATTGTCAATTGTAAATCAATTGAGAATGGGTCTGATTTTATTCTACTTTGATCTATATTTTGAGTGTCTTGTGTTTTAGGTTTTAAATGGAGCTTAAAATAATCATTACCGGAACCTAAGAAGTTATATGATTTAGATTCTCTAACTTGTGTTACTCCTTTTTTATAAGTTGAAAAAATATCTAAATTATTTCTTGAGTTATTTAATACAATGGTAGCAGAGCTAAAAATATTGTATAAGTCGTCTGTAATTATTATAGACTCGACTAAATTGTGCGGAATATAAATATTAAAATACTCGTTTACTAATATCAATTCAAATTCGTATTGAGTATTATTATACGTTACTACTGTGTATTGGTTTATATCAGACATTATACTCTAAGCTGAATGTTAATTTGATTAACTATTGTTCCAACATATTCTGGTTTAATAGCTTTTATTTGAGTACCTAACGCGGGGTTTTTAGTTGCGTCTTGTATATTGTTTACTAAACACAACAACCACCATAAGTTTAATGTACCATATACTTTGTAACTAAATACAACCCATGGAATATCAACATCAACGTTATATGTTAAAAAATAAGTAGGGTCAATATCGTTAGTATTTGTAAGAATATTAATCTTTTTTAATAGATTAAAAAAAGCAAACTCCTCATTAACAAGATGCATTTTAAAAAAGTTTTCATATGAAACATTTTCTATATCCGGATAAGATGGAATATCACTTACGTAAAGACCTATTTCTGTAATTGTATTAGCCATACTAAAATCCTCCTGGTATTGATGCTAGAGAGCCAGCTCTAACTCCTGGAGGTAAACCTACACCTGCAGACCCAAACTGACCTACTCCACCAGGTGCTGCTGCAGCAGCAGCATTAGCAGTTTGAGGCACAGCTCCGTTATTTCTTGTCTGAGCCATGGCTTCATATAGTAAGTTTTGAGATTCTGGTATTAAGCTTTCAAAAGTAATATCAATTTTATACACTTCAGGCATTACTACTTTAAATGATGAATTAATTGGAGATCCTTGATTGGTTGATATATTTCTTACGGAATCATCAGTATTACCAGTTTGAATAATTGGAATATCTATTAATAAATTTGCACCTATAAATGTAACATCTATACTTCTCATGTAAGTATACATGCTGTAAAAATATCCTGGAACAGTAGCTTCGTATATAACAGATGGTGTCAAGATCAATCTGTTTAATCTATTAGGTAAATTCTGATATTGTAAACCAAATACAGCATACCAGTTTTTTACTGTATCAGCCCATGTTAAGTTATTAAAAAGATAAAAACTTATTGAAAAACTAGGTAGGTTACTACCATAACTAAAAGTTTTAGCAGATTCAGTATAAGCAGCAGCAAAAATGTTTTTATTGGCTTCTGAAAACATATAGTTTACTTCAGCAGCTGCTTTAGCTAGTAAGGAGCCTGTCTCTAAAGTACTTGAGGCTGTCTTTGTTAACCCCTCTGCTGCAGAAGAGCCAGGCAAATCTTCAAATTTACTACTAATCCCTTCTAGAGAATCTCCAATTGTATAACTTTCTTCAGTCCAGCTCTGAGAGATACCTTTTGTAATTGACCCTACAGTCTTTACAAAAGGTAACTTGTAACTAAAGTTGGTATTAGTTGTGCTATATAATCCGGAAAATGCTCTTAAATTGTTGTTGTATATTTCTCCAGGCAAAGCTTGTTCAGAGAAAAAATTTGCAACAGCAGCTCCACCTAACCCACCAACAACTTTAGATCCAATTTGAGCTATCTTCCCTGTACCCCCTAATTCTGCTACTGCTCTACCAGCGGCCCCAGCTCCAATAGCTGCTCCTGCAGCAATACCTAACGGGCTCTGTAAAAGTGAAACAGTGCTATACATTAAATTTTGAAGTCTTGAAGATCTATCAACAACTTTTTCTGTTAAATAAACATAAGGCATTTCTGCTCTAGCAGGATCAGACTTACTAGAAGTCCAAGCAAAATCGCTTTTTATATCTATGGGAGCTGAGGATATTGGCACCAATCTTGGAGCTTTAGATGATGGACCAAGTAACCCAGCAAAAGGGGTGGTGGGGCCAGTATTATTTGTACCTTTAATTTTATCCCAGGCTGCATTTGCAAAGTTTGCACCCTCTCTAACTACTCTCCCTACACCAAGAGCGTCAGTATAGTTAGGAATTTCAAACTCAAATAATACACTTGCCTGTCTAGCTGTTTGCTGTGGGGAGGTAGTACCCATATAATTATTTATGCCATAACTCTATTTTGTGTTCTAAATTCATATGCTGGACTTTGTGTTTGAGTAGAGGTTGAATTAGAAGCGATAGGATTCACCATAACTGGGGTTATAGAAGTAGGGTTATAATCCTTTCCAGCCATAACTTTTAGTAACTGCTGTAATATTTCATTAGTTTGCTGGGTTTGAAAGTTGTTTGCGACTAATAAAGGCTCTAATTCAGATGTAATATTAGATGGCTCAAGCTTAATTTGTGGCATAACATTAGAAGTTTCTTTAGAAACTGATGATGTAACCTTTTTGCTTGTATCTGCTTTTTCTGGTACTATAGTTGAGGGTGTTGCTTTTTTATTAATTATCTCTTTACCAGTGAGATTTTTATAAGTATCTGGGTCTAAAGGGACGCTTTCTCTGCCTTGAACCTTGGAAATATACTCCATTGCTTTAACAGCTGTTTTATAATCTCCTTTGCTTACTAACTCTCTGATTGAAGAAACATCTGTACCTCCTATACCAGGTACTTGAGTGTTTTCAATTTCTGATAAAGCCTTATTAATATCAGTTTCAGCTTTCTTTGAGAGAATATTACTATTACTACCATCTAATAACTCTTGTGGTAAATAATTAGCTAAACCTGGGTTTTGTTTTAAATCTTCTTGAACTAATTTTTTAGCTTTATTAACATCTTGTTCTTTTAGAGCCTCTACTACTGCTGTCATATTTTTACCAAAAATACCACTACTAGAAGCCTTTACATAACTATTCATAGCGCTTCTTGATAAATTTTGAATTTTATTGTAATTAACACTTTCCATTGCTGATTGTTGCATTCCTGTACCCATTCTTGCTGCATCTGATGTATGCAAAGGGTGAGGTGTAAGCATCAATTGAGCTGACCTATTGCTTGCAGTTATATCATGTTTATAAACATAACCTGGCTTGTTTTTCTTGAGGGCCTCCCACAATTTTGGATCTTCTTTAAATTCAGGATTTTCTTCAGAATATGGATGTCCTTGGGTTTTTTGCTTATATAGTTCAGCTTGCAATTTTTTAATACTTTCCTCATCTGTAGGTACTTCATCCCCAGTAAGAGCTATTGGGGTTTTATAGTAGTCAATAAAGTCTTTTTTATCGCTAATTGTTTGTTCCTTTTTAGAGAATCTACCATCTTCTACATCTTGCTTAGTTGCAATAACAGGTGGTTGTAATTTTTCTGTATCTTCTGGTTTCTTTTCTGCAACGCTTAAATCATAAGGCTCGGGTGTCCCCTCTAAAGCAGCAGTAAAAGCCCCGCTTTCCAAAAATGGGTCTATTTTTGAACTTTCTTCTATTTGAGTTTTTATATTTTCTACTGTTTCTTTTTTCTTATTACTTGCTTCTTTTTTCTGATTTTCAAGTTTAGATATATTATCTTTTAATTTATCAATTAATTTATCAATACTAGCGTTATCTTGTTTTTCAGAAAGACTGTACCCAATAGAATTGTTTATCTCCTTTTGTTTTTGTAGCCTTTCTATATCTAATTTAAAACGCTCTATTTTTTTATCGGTTGGAGATAAATCTGTACGTAAATTTAAATATTTCTGGTTTTCTTGAGATTCTTTAATTATCTGTTCATTTTTACGTTCTTTGGATTGGCCTATAGATCTTTCTATTAAAAATGTACCCACTCCACCTTTTCTATTACCTGTGTCTTCGTCTTTACCGCCATATTGTTCAAGACCGTAGCCTAAAGCCCCTCCCGCTGCAGCAGTCCCCACAACAAGACCGCCTGCAGTCATAAAAGCACCTGCACCTAACTTACCAGTTAAAGCTGCTCCAGCGCTTGACCCTAACAAGCCTTTTATACCTAAACCACCAGTCATATATCCGTAACCTTTAGCACCATATTCAAGAGCCTTTTTTGCTCCCCTTTTGTATATGCTTGGAGGTACTCCAGAACCTTGTTCGTTTTTAGATTCTTTTTTAGGTTCTTCTTTACCGCTCTTACGCTTTAACTTCAACAAACTGGTAAGTTTGTTGTTCTCTTTAAGAATTTCAGCTAAATCTTCTGTAATTATAGGTTTTAATGTTTCATTAATTGCATCATTAAAGACATCTGTTAAATTTTTCTTACCTTCTGCTCCTATATCACTAATTATAACTTTAAAGGGGGCGTTTTCTTTAGCTTCTTCTACTAGTTGAAGGAGGTAATTTATATTTTCGGAATCAGCAGTTGGGTTAACAGAGGTTGTTGCCTCAATTTTAGCATTTTTTTCTGCTAAAGATTCTTCTATTTTTTTTGTTTCCTCAATTTTTTGTGGGATTATATTTGGGGTAGGTAGAGGTACAGTGGACTGTGGTGTTGATAAGGTAGCAGGAACCTTAGGTTCAGAAGTCTGGGATGGGGTAGGTTCAGGAATAGTAGGTTGAGGTACTACAGGCTTTGGTGAGGCTAGACGAGGTGGAACTGGAACATTATTATTAACAAAAGATTCTGACTTTTTAAAGTTTTTCTTTTGATTCTCTTTTTCAATATCACTTATTAAAATTCCTGCAGCAGTCTTTTTACCTGTTTCTAAATAAGGTTGTTTAGCTCCTTTACCTTTAAAAAGGGCACCCAAACCAGAATTAAAGGCTTTTGCTGCTATGGATGTTTTTTCGTTTTCTTCTTTGAATCTTTTTGTTGTAAAATCTGCTAATCTACCAGAAAGTTTACCAATAGCAGATGTTTTACCGTAAGTTTCCTCATAGGTAGATCTTCCTAATTCAATTTTTTCTTTCTTAATTTTTTCTTCAAGAATCTTTTTTGTCTTACTATCAAGATTAGCTTTATCTCTCTGTCTTTCAAGCTCTTCAATGTAAGAGCTGTACAAATCTTGTTTGATTTCATCTAGCTTCTCACTAGTAATGCCAAGTTCTAGCATTGTTTCAGAGTTTTCCTCAAGAGCTGCGTATTGTTTTAATAAGGCCTTTTTATAGTTTTCTGTAGCTTCATCAACGTTTTTAGTCTCCCTTAAATCCTTTCTAAAAATACCCTCTCCAGCCCTTTTAAGGCCAGTAAACATTTCTTCAGTTAGCTGTTTTTGATTCTCTTCAATATTTTTTTGAATCTGCTCATTGAGAATATCAACTTTTTTATCATATTTCTCAAGAAACTTTTCAAGAGCCTTTTGATTTTGATCAATAATTTGTTCAAGTTCTTTAATTACAGTGGGGTCGCTACTACTATCCTTTTTAAGACCTTCAATATATTTTCTATCCTCTTCTACTTGTTTCTGTTGTTTAAAATAGTCCTCTTGTAACTTTAAAAAATCTTCTTGTCTTTCGTCTATTTTTTTGTTAGATTCTTCTAGCCGTTTTTTAAGATTTTCAGTGAATTCAGTAAAGAGGTCTTTTAAATCTATGTTACTTTGAGTTTTGTTAATGTAGTTTCTTGTCTCTCTTGATAAATGTTTTAGCTCGCTAATAATATCTTCAGAATAGCTACTGTCTCTTCTACGATTTTCTGACATTGTCTTATTAACTGTCTCAGATACTATTTCGGCAATTAATTTTAATTCTTTGTTAGTCAAAGCCATGTAAATATTTATTAGGACAACATAAACTCTAGCGTAGGATTAAACACAAATTTGTCTCCCTTATTATCAAAGGTATTCAACTCTTTAACGTCTGTATTAGATCTCAGAATAATTTTATTAAAAGTTTCGACTAGATTAGCAGGCATTTCACCAATAAGAGCTTTAAGATCTTTTACATTTTTACCATCTGAAATATTCTGATCATAGTATTCAATGCTCTTAAGATACTTGAATATTTCAAGAGAAATAATCTCTCCAGGGTATTTGTATTGATTTTCTAGAGAAATAAGGTAATCAATATTTGTTTTAGCTACTGTCTTAAAATTATTCAACCCAAAATTTATCTTAAGGTTGCTGTTTATATAGAATGTATCATATGAAGAGAGAGACAAAGTTTCCATTTTTGTCTTGAGACTAGATTGATAGTCTGCAAGAGAAATACCTAAAAACTCAGCTTCTTGAGCCATCTTTATCTGTACTAGCAAGAAAGGCTTATCAAAATATAGTAAATTGTCCACACTCTCTATATTTTCAGAAACAATTTTATCTGATAAAATAGAAAATTTAAGAAATTGCTCGAACCCGAATTCAGATGTTGAATCTAGTTCTAAAAGCTCATTATATTGCCTAATAGTTAAAGAGCAACCATTAATAAATTCATTTTTACTTGGAATATAAAAAGAATTGCTTCTGAGTGTCTTGACTATAATGTTAAAAATTTCGTTCATGATTTTTGTTTCTTTTTCTCTTGTATTATTTTATTTATTGTATCAACAAGCAGATACAATTCTCTCATTGTTATCGTCTTGATATGGTCATAACCCACACTAAATTCTTTGTTTAAATTATATGAAAGAGAGTAATATTCTGCTATATTTTCTTGATAGATAAAATTTAAAATGTATAAAAAACACTCATTATTAAACGTTAGTTGCCTTAAAAAGTTACTTTGAAAATATTCTGACTCAATAAAATTATTATTTTTAAGTTGCATGTTTTGAATTAGTGTGTATAATTTTACAGGGAGAGAGGGAAGATTTTTATTATCTATCTCGTTTATTATTTTATTTTCAGTACTATTTTTTATTGAATATATTACAACATCGCTCTTACAGGCCAAGTTTTGTGGTATACAATAATTAATTTCGATATCTCCTTCAGTGTATGTACCATTTAAGATATATTTTTTATCTGATATTTCATTGTAGATTCTTACAAGACTTGTTTTTTTGCTTATTTTGGAGTCTGAACCAGCGCTTTGAATAATAATATTTGTATCAAAAGAATGACTTAATATTTTTTGGGATAGTAAATAAAGAAACTTATCAAAAGAATTTAATATTGTAGTATCCTTTGAATATTCTTCAAACTTAGTTTGGCAAAACATATCAACCCCTATATAATCTTCATTAGCCAATAAAAAATGGAGATCAATACAGTCTTGAGTTGTAAACTGCTTTGTTAAAACATCTTTTTTAGTAGAATAAATATTAAATGTATAATACGGCACTAATATAATTATACTCTTTTAACTAAATTGTCAACGGATTGAAAGTTATTTCGTAATTTGTATAGCAAAAATTAGTAAGTACAGTCTCTAGAGAATTTTCTGAAGATTGGGTATAATCTAGCGTACCCATGTCCTTAGGGAAGCAATTTTTAAAAACAATAGTTTTTCTTACATTCCATGGGTTGTTATAATTAGGAATTACTGAATTGGAGTTACTGTTCAACTGAGCGTTAGCTTGTCTTTGTTGGTCAGTCTTTCCTACACCTGTTCTTGTCATTAAATAGCAGGTAATATCTTGTTTTAAATCATATATACCTTTGTTAGCGCTAATAGCATTGTTTCTTGCAATAGAAGAGTAATATGACATTAAAATAATCCAAGGTCTAATTACGTGATCAATGAAGCTTACTGAGCTCTCATAAAATGAGAGAGAAAGGCTATTTAAATTACCACTATTTCTGCTGCCTACATACGGAACACTTCTAAACCCCCTTATTTCCATTTCTGGAACTGTAGAAAAATTATTTTCTCCTGCAAAATTAAAAGATCTACAAAAAATACATCCAATATTTCGAGTAAGTTTATTGTTAGATAAGGAATTAATAGCATGATCGTTATTTCTAAATATTTCACTTAGACCATTTAAATTCTGTTCTCCTATTAAGAAAGGTATATTAAAGCTAACCATCCAAAAAGATTTTAACGGTACAGATGCTGCATATTGAGAAAGAGCATCAAGAAACTGATTTTGTGGGTTTCTTATATCTACCCCAATATTTGTAATCAATGGAGGGGGGTTGTACGGCAATTGCTGACTAGCAATATTTGAAATTGCCCCGCTACTATTAATAGGTGGTTGATTACCTGTTGAATTTGTAGCGTTTAACAACGCTAAGAGATCAGCCATATAATTATTTATTAATTAATTCTATTTTAGTATAAAAAAACCCCAGCTTTTGGCTGGGGTTTGTTGATATTGTTTTTATTATGGTATTGGTACGCGAGCTGGAGTAAGTGGTCCTACTACAGCAGAAGGGAATGTCTTTTCCCAGAATTGATAGGCAATCCCAGCAGTAAAGGATAGCACATTTCCTTGACCTGTTGTATCCATTGATAGTGCTCCTACACTTGTTGGATAAATACCAATTAAAGTGTAACCGGTAGTTACAGCTTCTGGTGATATATTATTGTAAGTATAGAAAGAAATCACATTAGATTGGCTTACAGTATAAGCACCTCCAGATGATCTATTATCAAATGTAGCATAAGAAATAGCTTCAAAGAAAGATCTAATAACTTGTGGTTGGTCACAATAGAAAGTTAAGTCCATTGTTCCAGTGTATTGAGCAGTACCAGGCACTGAAAAATTCAGACCCATAAAAGGTACAGGTACTGAATTAATCGTACGGGCTGGTATTTCTGCAGTTCTTAAATATACTAGATCAGTCTCTGTTAGAGAAAAACCTTCATAAAGTAAATTACTGATTCTATATTGGTGATCGCGCAAGAAATCTCTTTGCTGCATCACGTTGAAATATTCTGTTATGTTTAGTGGCATATGTTAAATTCCTTTTTTGTATTAAATTAACTCGTTAAAATTCTGGTCAGTTCTAGTTGCATAGAAGTTTACCAAAATAAACTCTGCTGCGCGAGTAGGTTTAATGTAGATATCAACAACCAATTGGTTGTTATCAATTACATTTGGAGTGTTATTTCTAGCATCGCAAACGATGAGGTAGTCATACATACCCTGGTTATTCTTAACGTCTTCGAAGATTGGGGTTAAAACGTTAATAACACTTGTTCTTGTAAAGAGAGTATTAGGTTCGAATACAAAATACTTGAGTGTCGATCTTGTAATCTTCTCCAAATACAAGAACAATCTTCTAACATTAATTCTGTCAAAGGCAGAAGGTGTTGACAACTTAGTCTTTTGACCGAATACTGTAATTCCGTCGTTAGGGAACTTAGTAATTGGATTAATACCTTGCTTGTAAATTAAATCTCTGTTGCGTTGGCTTGGAGATACTGCAATATCAAGCACAGGTGTTGGGAACTTACCTCTTGTAAACCCTGCTGGAGCAAACCATGGAGCGAAGTTAGCGTCATCCTTGGCCATCATACCAGCAATTAAACCAGAGACTGGAATCCAAACATTAGCACCAGAAGTTAAATCGTTGATTAAAGCCCAGTTACCATACACTGTAGCATAACTTGTGCTTGTTGTATCAAATTGATTTCTTAATGGAGTATTAATGTGCTGAGTAAAAGTATTATTTCTGTTAGAAAGAACCTTTGTTTTTGCACCTGTTACGAAGATTGGGCGTAGAGGATCAGCAATAAACAAGTGATCCTTTCTTATATCCTGTGCAAATGTTCTGAACTGTTCGTAAACAGCCAAATAATTGTTCTTCAAGTCTTGAGCATTATATGTGAATGGAGCATTTCCTACATTTGGCACAGATGTTGAAAGAGAGTCTTCAGTTAGATTACCATTTGTACGATAGAAACCAGTTGATGGTGTACCGCTTGGAGTTTCACCAATGTCAACAACGATTGTATCATCATACGCCTGCAACTGAGCGGATGGTGAACTTAGCGTATTGCAAATAGAATACATTGTACCTAAACCAGCTTCAACAGATAAGTCGATTCTTAAAGCATCGACATCATCGATTGTTTGGAATACTCTGTCAATCTTAGCTGGTGTGTTACCAATTGCAAATGTAGCAGCAGCATTATCAACATTGTTGAGTACTGTTGGACCGTAGCTATAAAGCGAGTCAATTGGATTGAGATAGAAATTTAAATATGATTGAAAGTTTGCAAAAAAAGCACCGCTAGAAGGGGAAACCCAAGCGGCTAAACCAGCACCGTAAAGAGGTGTATTAGCGAAAGAAGCGTTTGCTTTTACTTGTTCTGTTTTTGCTAAAGTATCGCTGGCAGAATGGTTAAAGATGACGAACTTGCTTGGCTTACCCTCAGGGTTTGTCCAATCGCCAGCAACTGTGGAGATATTTGGGTTTACAACAATCGAGATGTAAGTCGAACTATCCTCTACATCACCGAGGAAGAAACCTACTGGCTGTCCACCGTTTTGAGACTGAACCTGTCTTCTGCTGTTGAAAGAGCCTAAGAAACCATCTGGGAATGTATAGTCCAATGTTACAGCTTGTGGGGTATAAATTGACTGTCTTAGCTTAGCAACCTTGACGCTAACAGAATCAATAAACGCTCCTTGGAACAAGTTAATATTTGGGTCTTGTTGCTCAATTTGACGAGAAACTGATTGAGTATTGCTTGTTACAGTAGATTCAAGCTGGAAGTTAAGTCTTGTTTGAGGGATAGTTAGATAATTAGAGTAACCAATGTGACCAGAATTTATAGGCGCATACTTAATATTAGTAACACTGTTAAAATTAGATTGCGGATCAGTATCTAAGCTATCAGCAAAACCTACTGTATAACCTTCAAAAGATTTACTATCAAAGGTTGATTGGAACTTGTTGAGAACAAGAAAACCGGCAGAGGCTAAAGAAGAAATAGTATCAAAATTATTACCTGTACCAATAAAATGTAATGCTTGGGATGAATCTACCCAATCAATATTTCCTTGAACAATAGATAGATACTCTTCTTCAGTTAATTCCAAATATTCAGGAGCACCGATGAAATAACCAGATAATTCCTGTGAAAAAGATACTGAAGCAGCAGAACTGGCAATAAACGCAGTTTGTTCAAATGGAACTGCTGGGTAAGCTAAGCAGCTGTACTTAGTTGTAGAAGACCCTACACCAGTTCCAGAGCCGTAAGGTAATCTGGAAACGATGGGTCTACCACCCCCGTTAAGAACCCCTCTTACTGAGTAGTAAAAGTATCTTTCTGCTGCATTTGTAGGGTTGCCATAAATAGTTGAAAATGTTTGAATATCAGGAATTTCAAGCACCTCTTCAATCGGGCCTTGAGTTGCATATCCTAAAACCAAAACATTTGTACCATTTGGAACAACCGCTCTAAGAGATAAATCTATCTCATTAATTTGAACACCAGGACTTTCTATAGTTTGTGTTGGCATATGTTTTAATTATTTATGTTTTGGCAATTAAATTTTTTACGGAATGATGTTAAAAGTTAATTGACTGAACTCAAAAGAAAAGCTCGAAGCTATCTCTTCACTAGCCTGATAATTAAAATTAATTCCATTGAGAGAAGTTGCAAAGCATTGGGTAAAAACAAATTCTCCTAACACCTGATTGTACTCGTTCAAAGGTAATAATGAAATTTGGGAGGCATATTTTGGTATGTAGCTAGGCTTTTTAGGGTCTATTAAAGTCTTTGTACCAGGATCTAATAACCCTGAATTATTTTCAGCATCAAAAACAGATTTTTTTGGATCGTTTAATAAAGCAAGCCACTTCCAAATAACATAGTAATTGTAAAACTCACTATCAATTGTAAAGTTAACTGTTACAGGATCGTAGGCTGGTCTTGAAAATGAAGTAACCTTTGGTACCTGTCCCTGAAAAGGTACACTTACCGAAGGTACACTAATAGCCGGTACTACATTTCCCCATACAGACATTTGTAACTTATCAGAAATAATCTTTGATGGTGTCTCATCACCGTACCTGACATCGATTTTTCTTAATGCCTCTGGCATTGTTAAAATAAGAACAAACTTATCAACCCTAGCCTTGTTAAGAATAGCCTGGTTGAGGTAATTATGTTTTTCTGTTAAATCTCTATAACTCATATCAGCATTTCCATCTTCTACGAGCTGCACAACCTCTTGTATCCTTGCCTCCACAACCACCTGAAGGTATCCAGGCCTTGGATCTAGAACAGAAGCTCTTGCGTCTCTTAGAAGCCTTAGAACCTTTCTTTACTTTTCCAGTTACGGGTGCCTTTAATTTGCTACCTGTTGCTCTGTTATATTTGGCTCTACCTTTTGCAGTCAAACCAGCACCTTTGCTGGCTGGTAATTTTTCTCCACGCTTTATTGATAAAGAAGGCCCTTTTTTGGCTTCAGTCAACAACTGCTCAACAAGTTGATTGTAAGTCATAATATTATTTATCTCCAACGCTCCCATCCTTGAGAAATTAAATCTTCCATTTCTGGGTTTTCTGGCTCATTGCCGAAGTTAGTAAAGAAAGAAGGCATCTCGTTAAAGTCTTCTTCGCTATCTTTATCTTGAGCAATTTTTCTATTTGTTAAAATCCCAAAATCATCAACAAACTCCCCTGGTTGAGAATAGCTCAATCTCTTAATTTTGAATGGTTTTTGATTCTTATCATACTCTAAAACCTCAAAATACTTCTCACAAACTTCTCTGTCAAGAATAATTAAGGCCCAGGCCATACCCATTACTCTGTCATCTAACTCCCCAGATCTAGCACTCCAGGTACCGTTTTTGTTTCTTGTAAAACTCTTTAATTCATTGAGTAGATCAACAGATTTTATCTTTACTCTCATAGTTTCATTCAACCAATATCTCATATTGGTCATACACTTGTACTTGGTGTTTGTATGAGAATGAATTCCAGGTCTATCAAAATGTATCTTGCCAGATTTAACAGTGTATGTTACAATCTTGGTGTAATTGTATTCGTTTTTAAGGTTATCGCAAACACCACCACCATGATTATTACGCTCAATTAAAACCGGAGGAGAACCCCAGTGCTTACATATCTGATTAATCTTTTGAGTGAACGTGTAGGGGTTGATATTGTTGTTGCAGTACTCTGCTACCTGACGAATATTAGTTAAATCTGTAATATCAATCACCTCTACTGAGCTAGCATTTTGACCTACACCTTCTGCGACGTCAACACCTATAACATATAAGCTAGCCTTATTTGGGTTTTCCCACATCTTATATGACCCATCTTCAAAAATATGCAAAGGTGGAGCAATATTTGATTTTAAATGCTCATATAATTTGTCTGATAGAGTGCTCTCCCCAACTTCAATAAATTCGTTGCCGAACTCTTGATTGAATGTCTCTTCACTGCCAATTTCTCTAATTGTATTCTGCTTCCAAACTTCATCTCTACCAGGTATTTCCCACCAATCAATGCGTTCTGCAGCCCAACCATTTTTTCCTTCAATGGCTCCAGAATACAAATCATAAAACAAATTCTTTGTACCGTTAGGAGTAGAAGCAACAAATATCTTGGATTGTTTGGATGAAGAAATAATTGGAAAAACAGATTTCCAGAACTTGTCAACAATGTTATTTGGAATGAAAGCCAACTCATCCAAGATTAGAACGTTTACGGAATCACCGCGACCAGCATCAGAACTTGTAGTAGAAATACCAATTGAAGAGTCATTTTCTAGTGTTATAGATGTTTTACCGTATTCTTTTACCCCTGGTTTCAAGTAGTTCGGTAACATCTCATAAGCCGTGCGTATACGACGAAAGATGTTTATCGCTGTCTTCTCTTTGTTAGCTACAACAAGTACTCTCTTATCCTTGTTGAAGCATGCAATCCAAAGGGCATAGATTGTCATTAGAGTCGTTTTTCCTGATTGGCGACTCGCTAGCAATGAAACAAATCTTTCCTCATCCAAGGCTTTAAGGACTCTTAATTGACAAGGATGCAGTTTAATTAACTGTTTGCCTTTATCTAGATTAATAATATAGAAAAAGGTTTGAGCAAAGTATAAGATATCATCACGACTATTCTCCAAATGCTTGAGCATTTCAGGAGTCCAATCAAATTGTGTGTCTGGTTTGGGGAGATTTTTATTACCTAAGTAGTAATTTTCTTCGGCTGGCATATAAATATTTAAAACTATTTATGAAAGATCTATCAGAAGATGTAGTTCACTCATTTCCTGGATTTGAAAAACTCCTTGAACCATTCAAAATTACGGGTGATGCAAAAGTTAAGAAAGACTTGGTTACCCCAAAAGATGCTCCACATTATTCAGCCAACTCAAAGGCCTCAGATGTTGATAGCAAAGAGCCAGTAATGGCTAAGGCCTATGAACCTTCAAAGGGTACTAAGGGCAAACAGAAAAAGAATAAAAAGGCTAGAAAAAAGCTAAAGGAGAGCATAAATAATTTCAGAAGCAACACTATGAAATCTCAAAAAAACAAATTTGATGAATTGTTCGAAAATGTCATGGGCGAAGAAGATCTAGATATGACTCTAGGTACTGATGGTGCCGGTGATATGGAAATGGACGCCGATCTCGAAGGTGGCGGTCTTGGTGGCGGTCTTGGATCCGGTGACACAGCTCACGGAGATTTGGCCGAGAAGATCGAAAATATTATCTCAGCTCTCAATGACTTGAAGGCATCTCTAGGCTCTGAAGGAGCTGATGATATGGACGATAGTATAGAAGGAGATGAAGATGAAGGTGAAGAAGATCTCGAAGATGCTGACGAGGGTTCAATGTATGAAGGTGGCAATGATATGCCAGAAGAAGCCATTGTTAGCGAGCCAGAGCCAAAGCCACATAACCCACAACCAGCTATTAACACCTTGACCGGCAAGGGTAACAAGCCAACTGCAAGTGGATATGCTGCTACAGGTGGCAAGGCTGATTCAGGTAAGATTCCAAATATTCAGGCTGATCCAAAGGCTCACAACCCACAGCCAGCCATTAATGCTATGACAGGTAAGAACAACAAGCCTCATAGCAAGCTCACAAAGCCAGGTCAAGAGCTTTTCCAAGTATAATAAGTCGCTAAATTACGCTAAATTAAGCTGGGTACGAAAGTACCCAGCTTTTTTTTGTTTACAGCTACGTAACTAATAAATAATTACGTGAATCTATACGAAAAAATATTTTTCGAGCAAATTGTAAAAGTTCAGGATAAGCTTAAAACTAGAACCCAAACAGGTACAGATTCTGATTCTAGATTACATGCTAATTTAGTACCAAATTATAAAAAGAAAAATCCAAACGATGCTCCAGAAGTAGACAAGCTTAAGAAGCAAAGAAATGGTACTTTAAATATATCTAACTTAACTGCTCAAGATATTATTAAGAAATACAATTTAAGAGACTTTAAGCCTGGGCAGAATGAAAAACAATTAAGCACAAGCGGTATTTTTATTGGTTTTAACCCTCAACAAAAATCTTTTTACCTAAAGAAGTAATATGGCTATTGATACAGCATCAATGTTTACAGTAATAGCAGACTGCAACTTATTAGATAATATGTTCTTGAGTTGTGGGGAAAATTACCGTGTGCTTGATAAAGATACCAATCAGGGAGAAAGAGAAATCACTCAAAACTATTATTTTGAGATGATTAATATGTATGGTCAAAGCGTTAACTATTATATAAATGGTACAAACCTTGAAGATGCTGATAATTTATATGGAGAGGCTCCATTAGATGGATATTCAGTACCATACACCTTCATTATGTATATTGAGGTAAATGATGCTTCACCATTGTTAAGTAAGTTTGGTTTGATATCAGATGATGATTTAACTGCTATTGTAACAATAAGCTCGTTTGGTAGCGCTCTATCTGCTATATCTGAGTATTATCCTACAGGTATTCCAGAACCAAAAGCTGGAGATTTAATTGAGTTAAATGAGTATGGCAGAGATCGTATCAACGGTAGAACAGGGAGAATATTCCAGCTCACTCAACGTCTTGATGAAGATGTTGCTCGAATAAACCCATTAATGGGTCACTACTTGTGGATGATTAAAGCCAAGCGCTTTGACTTTACTTATGAGACTAATTCACCTAGAGAGGGTGCATCCAATCAAGTTATTGATGATACATTTACAGGTACGTTTACTGGTAATGATGTTCTAATCGATGGAAATATGAATCCATTCGAACAGACTACTAACGAAGTATCTAACGATATCTTCGATTACGAAGCCTATGGTAATACTGACGATGTATACGGTGGTTATAATTAATTGCCACTCTGATAATCGAGTTCGAGCTTAATTGAATTATAACGCTCGTTGATATACTTCTGCAAGGCTAGTGGCTTCAAAAGGCTATCGAATTCAGTCTTATCGACCTTGAGTTCAGTAGCCTTCTGCTCAATAATTTCAATGCCTTCTATCAGAGCCAACCACCGAGAAAGCTTCTCATTACTATCGATAATTTCGGTAGGAATATTCTTAGACTTAATTTTCTTCACACTCTTAGTATAAAGGAAAAATGTAGGCTCGTCAAGCTTTTTATTCATCAAAGAGTTCAAAAATTCCAATAACGTAAGCAGCAAACAGACAAAAAATTTTGCTCTTGTCTTTACACTTTTCCGGAAACATTTCGTTGAGAGAATTCATCATAGTAGCTAAAACTGCTTTTTTATACTCTCTTTTTTCAACATTTTTTTCTTCTTCTAAAATTTCATCAAAGACTAGTCTGAGCAAACAGGTAGCGTAAGTCTGAGGCTCAACCTTGAAAAAATCAGCATTATGAAATTTGGAAAGCTCAATCGCGTTAATAAATTCTCGTTTGTCTAAACCTTTGCGACTTAAAAAATATTGCTTTAGCTGTTCAACAATGTCTGAATACACAACTTTCTTTTCTTCTATTTTTACAGGTTTAAGACCTGGTTCTTTTTCATCCATTTTAATCATACAGGGCGAGTAGTAACTGCAGTCTCAATATTTAGATAAATGGAGTTTTCAGAACCACAATGCGGGCAAGTAAAGTTGCTAGGCTCAGGCAACTCAATAGGAGCAAAAACTTCTTTCTTACAATTGGCACAGGTAACTTCTGTTCCAGATTGTTCGAATTGCATTTCTGTTTCTGACAACTGTTCCACGGCAAATTTGTTGAACTTTGATTGGTTATAGGAGTTGTAGAAATAGAAGAATATAAATTGAATAATCGTAGCAAAAATAAACGATTTGAAAAACGGTATTTCAAAGCTAGTTAAAAAATAAGAAATCCCCGAGCTAATGCCAAGGGTTATTGCAAGTGATAAAAGAAGCTTCTTAACCATACTAGATTTTATATTGAAGCAGCAGTTTATCAACTGTTTTAATACTCTTCAATACACCATTTAATAACTTAACTGCATGACTGGCTCTGGATAATAATTTAGGGTTTTTACGAATAACTGGGTTACCCATAGATGCCTGAATATTAGATTTTAAATCCATAACCATATTATACATCTCTAATGACTTAGTATCAGAGTTAATTAGAGGAGCAGGTGATTGCTTAGGTGCTCTAATAATATTTGGATATTGATTTGTGAAATAGTTTAATAAGTCTTGTAAGGTGTGTGTGGGTGGCTTGAGATCTCGAGCAGCGATATTGGCATTGTATTTGTTATAATACATATCCATATCCTCGAATAAAAGTCGTTTCATAACATAAATATTTATAGCTATGAAAGCATTTAATCACAGAGTTTTTCATCTGTTAGAGCAAGACGAACCTGAAAATCCAGAGTTAGAAGTAAACCTAAATGAAATTGGGGACGAAGAAGCCTTTGCTGCTTCATTGGACGATGGTACAAATCCTGAAGATTTTGATACAAACACTCCAACAGGTGCACCTGCTGTATCTCCGGAAGATCAAGTTAGAGAAAAGCAAGTGAAGCAATTGGGGCAATGGATTGAAAAGCTTACCAATTTTACATCATATCTAAACGGTGTTGATAATAACTCTATTCAAAAATTATTGAATGATGCTGGTGAGGGTACATTATTTGCTGAAATCGCAAGAGGTGAGAGAAAGAGAATTGCTAGACTCGCTCAAGAAATGTCTGCTTTGACTGAGTCTTTCAAGGGCTACATGCTCTCAAGCGATGAAGAGTAATTAATAATACCGAGCTTAATATTACCTTTAAGCCTGTCATAACTATTATCGAGAATGAACTTTTCTGGAATTTCGGAAAGGTTCAATTTTTTTGCAATATCATTAAAGTCTTTGAAAATAGTACCATACTCTTTTGGCCACACAAAAACAGTCTCTCCTTGATCAAGCAAGATCTTGCTCTTCTTTCTGCTAGCATTATCTAGCCATTGACTATCAAGTACCCAGATTCGCTTCATAAGAAACAATCTCTTCAATTGCTGACCTTGAAACTCAGTAAAGTTCTTTTTGCTACTCTCTTGAATACCAGCAACAGCTATGCTGTTCTTACTAAAGCAGGCATTAATTGGCCCTTCAAATACAAAGTAATTCTCCTTAGATGCATCTACATTATCAATGTTAAATAAAGACTTCTGTGCACCCATTTTACTAAGATACTTTGGGAAGTGCTTAGTTTTATTCTCAATGATTGTACGTGTTTGATAATATACAATCTTACCTTTATCATAAAACGGGATAACTAAACGATTTTTATGAATAGGGTCTTTAAGAGAGATCCAGAAGTCTTTTGGCTTGTTACAGGCTATATCAAGCTTACGTTCTTTAATGTATTCTAAAGCAGCCTTAATACCTGGTTCGTTTTTAAAGTATTCTACTTGGTTTAGATCGCTAAGATTAATACTATCATCAGGCAGAGCACTTTGCTTTTTTATTGTTTGCTCTTTCTCAGGTTTCTGCTCCTGAGCAGAAACACTATCTTTGAGTAAAAAATCTCTCTCTGATAGTTCTTTGAGAATATCTTTATCAGACAACTTACATACCTCTTTAACCCAGCTATAGGTTGAAAGACTTAAACCACAATTATGGCAACAAATAAGACTCTTTTTAGTAATGAAATAAAGACGTCTTTTCTTGCCCCAAGAGTTACCCTCTCTACAAGTAGGGCAGCCACCCTCATAAACTTGAGTGTGGCGCTTGAACTTTGGGTAACCAGCAAACTGTAAAAACTTTTGTACAGCGTAGTCGTTAGGAAGCACTCTCATTTGGTGGATTGATTGGTTCGCGTGAAACGATACCTCTCTTGAAGAATTCACCAGTAGTAGGGCAGACCCAGATAGCTTCCTTGATACGATAGTTCTTATCGGAAGTTTCTCTGATACGAGGTTGACAATAATCTCCTGTGTATGGAGAAGGGACTTTGACAGGTCTAACAAACGGTTCGTTATTCATATCAAATATTTAGTCGCTTCTTCAAATCTTCTATACACTTAGTGATGTTTTTCTTCTTTTCAAAGGTATTGACCCATATGTTAATGTCTTTCGTGATAGAATCAAGCTCTAAGTAAGAAACAATATCTTTAAAAGACTCCATATCCAATGTGTTATCCTGTAGCTGAGCCATCTGTTCTTTGTAGCAAATCTCCTCTTCAGGGTAATATTGATAACCGTAGAGCAAGTCAGACAGCTTAAGATTAGTATGAACTACTTGTTGCTGATCCTCGGTAAGCATTGAAATACCATTTTCAGCAACTTTCTTTGCCTTTACTTTACCATACCCCTCAACTCCCTTAACATTATCAGAGATATCCCCAAGAACACACTTATAAAGCAAATAATGTTCTTTAGCGATCCCTGCTTCTTTTGCGAAGTTGTTAAGATTAATTTCTTTCTTGCCAGTAGGGAAGAAAACCTTTGTATCCTTATCAACTAACTGCCAAAGATCTTTATCAGTAGAGACAACAACCTTTTCCCCATCGAGCTTGTGACATAGCCAGGCAATTACATCATCTGCTTCCATAACATTAGGATAAATATTCTTAATGTTAAGATTAGAAAGCATTTGCTGAATTAAGTCATCATAATTATGAACTCCTTCAAAAGGGGTATAATTACGGTTGCCTTTGTAATGAACAGAAAGCATCTCCTTGCGAAAGTTAGAAGATGGCCAGGTTAGCTTTTTATCCCAAGCAGCAAAGATACGATCAGGTTCGTATTGCTTAGTGTAAGACTTAATACAGTTTAAAAAAAAGTAGACCCCTCCTACATTTTCTCCTCTACTATTCGTCAGGGTCTTGTTCTTCGACAGCCAAAACGTCCGGTACAGTAGATTGTTGCAATCTAGAATTAGAGTTTTCATTTTTTAGGTAGACGTTTTTGCAGTCTATATAGATATTATATGGAAGTCTTTCAACAAAGTCAACTATTTTCTCATTTACTCCAGAAAGCAACTTCTCTCTAGGTACATAAAAAACTTTAACTCCGTCAGAATCAGGGGTGAGATTAAACATAGTATAATTGCCTTGGTTTTCACCTACAATTACATAATAATCTCCTTTATACTTTCCTCCATTTATGAAGTAAAGATTACCCTCATAGTCATTATTGTATGACTTGCTTCTATATAAATTCTTAAGTTTATTAAGCATTGTCTCTCAATGAAATGATACTTTTGGTAATTGCTTCCTCTTCTGAATCGAATTCAAAGCCAAACTCTTTTAGCTTAGAACAATCCATGATACAATTTGAACGATTAGCCTTAATAGGCAATTCATCATAGCTGATAAACTTCCAACTAGGGTTATCATAATTATGTTTGCGGTAAATCTCTACAACCTGGTCAGTCCTAAGAGGGTAAGGGTTACAAACATTAAGAGTGTACTTTGGAACTCTCTCATTATTAGTCTCAAGAAGCTTTTTAACAATTTCTACAAACCCTGGTATATGAGTCTTTGAATTAACCTCGTTTAGAAGGTTGCTATACTTACGAATCTTCAATAGATAGTTACGATCTGTGTGTTCACCACAAAACGGCATTCTAATACGTAGAATCTTAACATTGCTGAACTGAGCTAATGCCAATTCAGCAGCATGCTTAGTCTTAGAATAAAAAGAACTCTTTTCATTAAACACACCGAAATCTGGTACATGAGTCTCGTTATATGTAAAATCATAACCAGAGTAAATGCAACCTGAAGAAATATGATACAAACTAGCCCTATACTCTTCACAAAGCTTTGCCATTAAAATAGGCAATTGAACATTGAGCTTGTAGGTTTCTTCTTTATTGAGTTCGCAGGCATCTACATTTGGTCGTCCTGTAAATCCCACACAGTTAACAACAAAGTCTGGTTCACATGCTTCAAAAAACTCACGCAGAGCTGTTTCATTTGTATAGTCTAGCTTCTTTCTATCAATTAAAAAAGATTCAAGCTTGTAGGATTTTTGGAGTTCTTTAAAGAGGTTGGAACCAACATAGCCCCCACCGAAGATGGCCACACCAGGTGTATGCATATAAAATTATATACTAGATTTTTTTAATGTTCAAGTCTTGACCCATCATAACTTTCGTTAAAAGAGTCTTGAGAGCATCAGCATCTTTTTGTGTCTTATTATTACAAATTACAAATGGTACATTATCTAAATCGTAACCTATAACCATGTAATTTGATAGCACTTGATCTAAAAAATTTACAGTCATTTTGCAGTTTTTTTCAAAAGGGCTATCTGGCTCTTCCAAGAAAGCTGATGCTATACGTTGTTGTAATTCTTTTCTCGATTTTTCGTCCATATACCTGTAATACCTTTCTCGTTTAAGAAGTTAAGAATAACTTCAAAGCTATCAGTATTTATGCCAAAGTTTTTAGGGAATCTTAAACCACCATCATTTAGCTCAAAGTAAAAGTCACCATAATTCTGTTTGTTTTGAACTAAGGTGACCCAGATAGCCTCGTTTTCTGGATTAACAAGAATAGTCCATTTACGAGGATCGTATATCTTGTACCCATTAAAAATTCTACAAGCAGTATAACCAGAGTCTCTCAGCCTCTTAATAAAGTAGCCTTGAGTTGTTATTTTGTTCTTAGGTTTCTGCCAATCCTGATGCGACATAGATAAGTTCAACGTTATCATTATTTAGCTCAAAAAGCAAAACTCCAAGGTTAGTATTAATCTTTGTTGCTACATTACTAAAACGATTGCATGACACGATACGAATAATTTCAAAGCTAAGAGCCAACGGATTATCAATCTCAGAACCAGAGAACTCAGAAGACAGTACAAGCTCAATAGAGTCTACATTAGACTTGTTCTTATCAGTCAACTCGCTATAAACAATTCCATCACCCGTTCTAATGTATAACTTATCAGTCTCTGAAGCAAAGGTTGAGCTCTTAATCAAGGCTTGAAGATCTTGCCCAGCAATATTAAACTCAGTATCATACTTCAATGCCTTTACCTTTTCAATGTTAATAGCAGGGGTAGATAAAATACCATCTTCAAGAAGATGATACTTAAACTTAATACCCTTTTCATTGTAACTAATGTTGTTAGAGTTAATCTTTAATGATACATACTCTTCTCTAATACAATCAAGAACCTTAATGAGCTTATTAATATCAGGGATGTTTAGCTTATTCTCTTCAAAGATATCATCACTAAACTTCCAGATAGCATTTAGAATAACTGATGCATCTGGAGTAGCTACAAGAGCAGTTAGCTTATCACCCTTGAGATGTAATGAGCAGGAGTTGTTAATTCGAGACAAGGGAGTAAGAAACTTGTCTACAAAATCATTCTTGTTATGAATCGGAATAGTCATCTTTGAACGTAATTTTAATGTCTTTCATTTTCTTTTGCAACAACTTTTCCAAGCTCTTATCGAGAGTTGTTTGCAGACGTTCTTGACCACTAACACAAGAATCAAGCAAACGCTCAACTCTAAGCAACTTCTCTATCAACAATGAAATTTGAGTCTCTGAAATATTAGAAGCTACACCAGCAAAGACTTGAGGCGCCTGTTGTGCTGGTTGCGGCTGCATCATTTGTAGTGGAGGTGGTTGCTGTTGAGGTGGTTGCTGTTGAGGTGGTTGCTGTTGAGGTGGTTGCTGTTGAGGTGGTTGTGGTGCTCGCATGCGATAGTTTGCGGATGCAGGGGGCACTCCATTAACCTGCATCCTTGGTAAAAAATTTTGGCGAATAAGTTCTTGAGGTTCAAATTGCAATCCTTTCATGTTTGGACTTGAGCCTAAAGCCAACTTATCAAGAGCCTTTAGCTCACTAGCTGCTTGTCCAGCCAAATGGGCTATTGCATAAATTGCTTCTTGATCCATTGGTTCGTCATGTCCTTGATTCATACGATATTTTATGAGATAGTTTACAGATAGCCACAAAAAAACGGCAGAGCCTTTTGAGCTCTGCCGTTGCGACAACTAACTATGTTAACTCAAACCCTTGAGCAACTCAGCAACCTTAGCATCATCCAATCCATCTGCATCATCTTCGTCAGCAGCCTCAGGCTCAACTGGCTTAGGCAACGTACGACCAGCAGACTTCTTAGACTCAACAAACGGACTTTCATCACTATCAGACTCAGCTTTAGAAGCCGGAGCTGCAGAAGACTCACACAAGAAATGCTTTTCGAAAGCGCTCTTGAGCTCATCATAAGACTGAACACGGAACACAGTATCAAGATCGTGAATAGAGTTATAAACAGCCTCGATCTTCTTGTTATCACTACCAAGCGCTGGCACTTCACCAGGCACAGAGAAGCGAGAAGAGACAAAAGTCGGGAAGTCGCCTTGCTTCTCAGCCTTGATCTTGAACGAACAACCAGACCCACTCAAGTCAAAGATACGAGCACCGTACTGATCAGCATCTTCACCGTTCATAGCCTCATCAATAATCTTTTGAATCTGACGACCATATCGAAGCATCTTCACTTTACCATTATTCTCAGGTTCATTGGTATCGTTAATAACATAAACGTTAACTAACCAATTCTCACGACGCAAGAGCTTCTCAGCCTTGGCCTTCTCTTCAGCAGTACCATGCTTTAAGCACTTCAAACGACCTTCAGCAATCGGGTCGCGCTCACCCCAAGTAGAAGGAGAGATAAACTGAACATACTCACCAGTAGCATAAGACTCCCAACCAAAGTTGTAATAGTGGAAGAAGGTCTTCTTCGGTTCTTGAATGTTAGGAATAAGCCTCACGGTGTAAGTATGACCAGGAGGTGTACGGAGAATATCACGGAGACCGGACTTAGCCTTGGACTTGTTCAACTCTTCCTTAATCGACTCAAACATTGATTTATTAAATGTACTCATATTTTGTTTTTATTATATTTCTATTTTTAGTTTTTTCTAGCTTTTTGTTTCTATTATTTTCAAGCCTGATCTACAGACCTGTTTGCACTTCTCAGACATCACAAATTTCCGTCTAAGTTGTGCGAAATCATTATACAGACTCCCAAAGATGAATTCAAGCAAATCCGCAGGAATCTGAAAGAATTTATTCTCGAAGTCTTCAAAGGCAAATAACGCGTAGACGTTAATGTCTCTATTTTTTAAATGAACAGCAAAGGCAGGCAAGAGCGAATTCTCCTCTTTAAGGTTCAAATACTCTTCTACAGAGCAGCCTTTGTCCTTACAATATTTATAGATAAACAGCAGAGATTCTTTACACTTTTTCAGATTTTCTTCTGAATCTGCATCGACGTTTTCTTTCTTTTTCATGTGCATAGTATACACAGAACGAGCTTTTTGGCTCAGATAAAATTGAAGATCGTAGTAGGTATTCTCATCGTTTACATAGATGGAATATGGAGCCAAGAAATAATCGTTAATATCGATATTTGGAAAGCGATCAAAGAAATATGCAAGTTTTTTAATAGCAGAATACTTTTCATCCTGCTCAAAGTTCTCGAAATCTTGGCGAAGTTTAAATGGTTTGTTCTGCTTTTTTCGCAATATGGCTAGAAAAGTATTATAAATTCTCTTTTCTGTAGACGTTATCATAGTGCATTTTTAAGAATCGTTTTATGTATTTAGATTTATAAATGTTAGGATCACACTCTAAAAAGAATCTAATGCACTCATAATCATTTTCAAAACTGCATAGATTCTTGAATAGTCTGATTAACTTTTTTTCTTGAAGTAGTATAATGAGAATGTTAGCATAGTTCAATCGTTTATTTTTAAGCATGCACACAAAAGAACATGCTTTGTAGAAATTGTTTCTAGTCTCGATTGAACATATGCTATCGTATGGTTGAATCATATTTGGCTTTTGTGGCGCTTTAACAGTTTTGTAAATTCTACAAACTTTTCTGTTAGGCTACCACTAGCGGCATACTCATACCCATCACCATCACAGAGAGTTTTAGCTAGGTTATTTAGCTTCACATCACAAACTTTGCTACGTCTAAAATATACCTTACCAGACCCCATGCTAACTACAGCTACAACATCTGCATTATATTCGTTAAAAATATGATCTGAAACCTCTTGGAAACAATCTTCAGCAAAAGTAGCATAAAAAACATACTTTTTGTTCTTGAATGGTAACATAGTGTTGTACAAGGCAAGAGAATCAATAATAGTTTCACACTTTTTCTGGAAGTATTGAATTTGTCTCAATTGGTAGTCATTGAATTGAAAGAATCCTTTATTAAAATTTTGATAAAAGTTAAAAACTCTTTCAAAGGACTTTGAGTTCCAATACAACGTTTCTAGTTGTTTAGATTGCTTCAAAGCATAGGTTTTACTAACTGCATCATCAATTAATACAATTAAAAGCTTTTGATGCTCTGTTGGCTTAATATCAGGATACAGCTTCTTGAAAATATTAAAGGCTAGTCTAGTAGAAGACCCATCAATCTTAGTCAAGGCTGTTGCGAGCTTAAACTTGTAGTTGAGCTCAACCATTTTCTTATGAGCTGTAATAATGACTACATTCTTACAGTCAATGTATGTTTCAAATCCAGAAACATCTAAACCAATTATAGTTATTCGTTTAAAGTCAGGCAAAGAGTGGCGATCAAAGAACCCTTTGATCATACTTTCAGCTTTCTTTTGTGTTACAAAAAATACTTCAGGCGCATCTTTATGAAACCAGCTGTAAGCAGTATAACAGCCAGCTCCGTCTAAATCTTGATTAATAATTAGCAGTTCGTTTTTCATGTCATTTCTTCAGATAGCGCTTTGAGCGCTTCCGAGGTATTTACAATCTCTTCATCTGCATTCAATGTATTATCCTCTTCAAGAGTAAGAGTTGGGTAGTTAATTTTCATGTTGATTGTACCATAGTTAGGACCATAACGGTTCTTCAACAAACTCATTTTAATAACACCAAGCTCTTTATCTTCATCGAGCTGCCACAAACCAATCACACAATCAGCAGTAGCAGCAGTACCAATACTTTCACTAATAGACTCTAGTCCAGGGTTCTCTTGATTGTAACCACTACGATTCAACTGAGTCGCTGTAATGATTGGACAATTAAAAACATAGCTCATTGCACGTACTTGCTCTGAAGTATACTTGACTCGCTCATAAGAGTTATCACCCTTCGGAGCATTAAGTAGATTCAAATAGTCAATAACAATAGCATCGAACTTATACCCAGACTGTTGCAGCTTCTTAATGAATGCAGTCATTTGAGCTGGAGTAACAGTATTAGGAGGGAACTCCTTAACAAGCAATCGAGAACTCGGCAGATTGAGCTTTTTGTTAGTAACAGTCTGCTTTAGACTGTCAACATTATTTCGCAAGTCATTAAATGGAATCTGAGTAATGTTAGAGGAAATACGTTTACAGTAAGCCATCTCAGACATTTCAAGAGATAAAATAATAACACTCTTATTTTGATTCGCAATATTAACAGCCAAATTCTGCAAGAAGATACTCTTACCAACGTTAGTTTCACCTGCGAAGACATAGATCGCTCTACCATCTTGCAAGAAACCACCACCGAGCTTCTTATCAAGCCACTCCCAACCAGTCTTAATATGATTGTCTACCTTGACTAGATCTTTACAATGCTTATCAATATCAACAAAATAATCATGACCTTTCTCGTTGTTAAGCGAGATAGAACAAGCATGCTCAAACTTATCTAATACAATATTTGTATCAATAACTTCTGCCTTGGTACACATGTCTGTAACCTCGAGCATTGTATTAAACACAGTCTTCTCTTTGATAAACCTTTCAGTATTCTCAAGAAGCTCTTGTTTGTTATTCGATTTTTCAAGAGTCTTGAATTGCTCAACAAGTCTCTTGAAAGAGTTCTTGAGCTCATCGGTTACAAGATAAGTCTTAACTTCAGTAAGAGTTGGTACATTAGAGCGCTTGTTAAAGTACTCCTTAATAATCTCTACAATGTTCTGAACATCTTTACTATTAAAGAGATCTGGTTTCAGGTACTCAACTACAGTACCCATATAAGTCTCATCAGTAAGACAGTTAAATAGAATAACGTACTCAAAGAAGTCGCTATCTATCTTGCTCGTTTTTGATTTCTTTTCCATTAGTATTTGTTAAAGTATTCTTTAAAGTAAGCGTCGCTCTTCTTAAACTCCTCACTAAATCCATTTAGACCAGGCGATTCGTGGGTCACGTAAATTGGAGCAGTACCTAGCTTCAGCTTGAGTTTATTAGCTTCTAAGCAGAATAGCAAGTCGTAATGGTGAAACTTTACATTTTCGTCCCAATTAATATTTTTTGTAGTCTTAGTATTAACAGCCAAGAAAAGACCATCCAATAGCAGACAACGCTTACTAAAAGGGCCAAATGAAGTTACAAACTCTTTTCCAAAATTATCAAAGTGTGAAACTGCACCACTAAAGGTCTTTGGGTCGCACATCATATGCCACAAGCCATAGCTCTTAAGACTAATATCAGCTCCACCAGCCAACCCAACAACATCGAATTGAGCAAAGGCAACCTGAAGCTTCTCAATCAAGAATGCATCAGTAATAAACACATCATCATGCAAGAAGATAATAGCATCGTATTGATCATAATACTTCTTAGCCTTATTATATTGAATACTGAGACTATCAGTATTTTCAGTCCAGACAATTAAATCAGCCCCGTAACGAAGATTCTTAAACTTATAATTAAGTTCAAGAGGTTCGTTAAGAGAGGCTTTCTTTTGCTTATAAGGTAACTTATTGCCCATACCAAGACATTTAATCAATGGAGAGAACTTAAGAAATGCATCTACGTTCTGTTTAGTACAAGTATAAAATAGAATTTTCATATAAAAAATGGAGAATTACAAATAAAGTTATTGTGAAGGATAATCTTGTTATTAACAATCTCTCCTACTCTACCTTCTTGAAAAGGTAAAGCTTTTTCGAATTTAGTAGAAGATATGTTGCCGTCTTGATCATAGAACAATGTAGAACCTGATCGAATGAGAAATACTCGATTAGATCTATCATCTATAATATAACAAGCAAAAGTACCTTTGAGCAACTCAGCAACACGGTTAATAATGTCTTGAGGTTGATCAGAGTTCTTTTTATAATAAAAATAACCAATTAAAGCAGGAATGATACTAGAGTCAACTTTAATGTCTTCGAACTTAATAAAAAACTCTTTACATAGCTCTTCCACATTGGTAATAATACCATTGTGAGCTACATAAAAGCGATTCCAATAAAACGGGTGAGCTAGTTCAGAGTTAAATTCTTGATTAACTGTAGTCGGAGCCTGGCAATGGCCAAGATAATACTTACTAGGTTTCAACCTATTTACATCGAATGCACCAGCGCTCTTGTAACAATCAATCCAGCCACCTTCAGTAATAGTTAAATAGCTAGAAGCTGATACCCCTCTAGGTTTATTTAACTCGTATAGTTTAACAAATTTTTCTTTACAAGAAGAACCAAATATTGCACACATATTAGATAAATTTAATCACTCGGCTGTATTCAATAGGGTCAACCATCATATAATCCATAAAGCCTTTGATACGACTAGAGCAGGCCGGGCAATACCCACAGGCTTGTTCTTTACCTTCATAACAAGTCCAGGTACTCTTAAAGTCAACCCCACGCTCATCACCCAACTTGATAATATCTTTCTTATCAAGCTTAATCAATGGGGTAATAATAGAAAGTTTAGTCTTGCGATTGAGACCAATAACAGAAGCAAGATTCAAATAAAACTCATTACTAGAATCCCAATAACCAGCCTGAGAATCAACAAGAGCGCTACCATAGTAAACATCTCGAGCACCATGAGCCTCTGCAAAAGAGCAAAGAATCGATAGCATCATTAGATTACGAAACGGTACATAATTAACTGGTTGTGGATCACCGAGAACATCTTTAGTCTGAGCAACAGCAATACTATAATTTGTAATTGAAGAGCTAATAGCAATCTCACCGAAGAAGCTTAGATCAATGGTTCGGTGATAGATATTAATTTCTGGATATTTTTCCTTTAAAGTGTTAACAGATTTAGTCGCACAAGCCAGCTCCTTCGTAGCATGACGCTGACCGTAATAAAAACTAATTGCGAAGATATCTGAATAAGTCTTAGATGCAGCAGCATCATAAAGCATGACAGTTGAATCAATGCCACCACTAACAGGAATTACACATTTACTCATACACAGAGTATATATGAAAACAAAATTAAGGGCAACAAGATTTTACTTTGTTGCCCCTTTTCGTTAAACTTACTTACCCTTCTTGGGGGTTTCCTTCTTGGGGGGTTCCTTAGTCTTGGGGGTTTCCTTAGTCTTGGCCATTTTCTTCACCTCCTTCTTCATCAGGCAACTCATCATTATAATTCGATGCTAGCATCTGAGCTGGAGTTACCGTATTTGTATTTTTTCTGAATTATCTTTTCTACTTCTGGTATGATTTTATTGTCCCAGAAATTTTTGTCCTCCTTAAATTTGCTATAGTAACCTAACTTGGTTCCATCTGGCAAAGTATACGTACTCCCAGTTTGGATAATAACACCATGGTTAACAGCCATATTAAGAATACCAGCATACTTATCAAGGCCAGTCAGGAAGTTCAGATACATTTCTGCTTCAAGATAAGGAGGCACAAATCTGTTTTTAACAGTAAGAGCTCTGAGAGTAACACCACTATAGTTTTTAGCCTCAGGAAGCATCTTATCGTTTTCGTTTTTATCGTCCTGCTTTTCAGAACGGCTGGCTAATTGCACAAGCAAACTAGCCATGTAAATCGGACCAGAGCCACCAGACTGCTTCTTTACAAGAGTTGGATACATAGCGGCAGGGTCATCGTAAGTATGGTTACTGAATAGAATAGTAGTACCAGAACGAGCAGCCTTGTAAGTCAAAGTTCTTAGCATTGACTTCAATTGCTTGGCTCTTAAACCCATGTCACCAGCTGACTTACCAGCCTCAGCGTCATTGAGTTCTTTCTGTGCAGACAAGTTACCTAGCGAATCAATGCTAATAATAAACTTGCCCTTTAAACTAGGATTCTTCTCAATACCATCGAGTAGAGCAAAGATCTGATTGCGGCAATTTTCAACAGTATCAACAGGTACATGCTTAGTCTTTTTAGGATCAAGACCAACATTTTCTGCGCCACGACTCTCAACAGCAATTTCAGTATCGAAAATGACTGGAATCATTCCCTTCTTCTGGGCATTGCCTAGAATCTTGTTGATAATATAGGTCTTACCTGTCTGGGATGGTCCAATGAACCCTGTGATTCGGCCCTTTGGAATACCTCCAGTTAGGAGAGAACCTGACATAATGGCGTTAAGTACATAACAGCCTGTATCGATAAATTCACTAACTTCAGAAAGCGTTTGTTCTGAAAGATAGTTTGCTTCAGGATTAATTTTGTTTAATGCTTCAAATACGTTATCAATTGCTTTTTGCGTTTCTTTACTCATATTTCTATTATATTGTTTTCTATTTGTTATTCAAATAGTTTAACAACTTTAGCGGCAGTACCTGCAGCAGCAGGAGTTACCTGCTTGTCAGGGGTAATGATCTTGGAGTTGCTAAACATTCTCTCGTACTGGCTGACCAACTTTTCATCCAAGTCGAGTTCTGTTGCCTCCACCACGCTCTTAAAGCTAAACTTCCAAACAGTCTTAGGCTCTTCCTTGTTCTTTAGAAACTCTCCAAAGAAGTAAGGCAACACCTGGACCTGAAGCTGGCCAGAGCTAGGGTTCGGCACAATATTTATGATGGCTGGATTTTTAACGAAGAAATACTTTTCTTCACGTAAAACGAGCTCACCATAGATGTTACGGCCAACGTTGTCAACGAATACAATTAGGTTTTTCTTTTCCATACTCATAATATTTAAAGGCTTTTTTTATGAATTCAAGAGAACAACTCAAACAAATTAGCCTTGAGTTGCTGTCCAGGGGGTGCGAACTTAAAGTCGACAGCTTCATAAAATCTCTCAATAACATTGCTTACAATCTTCTCAAACATCATATCAACATCAGGCTTGAGAAACTCTTTAAACTCTTCTGGGAAGTTGTACTTATAAGCAATTGTTTTAACACCAAACTTATTAGGTTGTTCAACTCGAATAAATCGAATCTTATCACCTGATACAATTGGCTCATACTTGTGCTTCAAGTTAAGCTTATCTAACAACAAGTTATAAAAATAAGCCGACTTAACATGATAAGGCATACCCTTAACAGTCTTAAAGCCTTGACACTTAAATGCATAGTGATCGTAATTAGATACACCCATTACCTGTGCATAGCTCTCAATAGGTAGCTCCTTAAACACAGCATAAGTCTCATTAAACAGCTTGTTAGTCTCCGGATAACTCTTAGTTAATATCAAGGTCTCAATTAACTTCTTGACCAATGGCTTGATCGGATTCGGCATTGTAGATCTCACAACCTCAACTCCAGTATACTTAAACTTGTTACACTTAAGACCTTCGTCATCAAGCTTATGCAATACATAGCGCTTCTTCTGCAAGAATAAGCCAGTATCACAAATAGACTCTCGCTTGAACTTAAACCAAGGGTCTTTAGAGTTTAGGCAGTTCTTAGCCCAATCAACAATCTCTTTATTCAAGACAGATTCAATATCATTTACAATATTGTATATCTCAGCTGAGATTTCTTTACCGTTAAAAAAATTAATCTTATTACGTTTAACGATTTCTTTAATTGTAATATACACCGAGTCAGTATCGTTATAGATAACTGGATCAAACTTCTCAATCTCTTGATCAGTCATACCGGTTTTATCCTTAATATACTTTCTAAGAATCTCATTACTCTTCTTAATAACCCCTTGACCAGTAAGAGTAATTGAACGAGCAATATCAGGATCACCCATTGGTGAACTCTTGTTACCAAAGTAACCGTAAATACGATTAATCAAAATCTTATAAGTAAGCTGCTGAATCCAAAGACGTTCAACCTCAATACTAAGCTTCTTATAATCTTCAGAATTCTTATCAAACTTAGATTGTTGAGCCCGAGTCTTGTCCCATTGCTTCTTATAGTCTTGACGAACTCGCCAAAACCTCTCAGTAATAGTTGGAAAGATACCTTTCTTATTCTGCAAGAATAGTTTATCAGCCTTAGTAATAGCAATACCTTCTTTCTGACAGAAAGCCAAGAACTTAGTTGGAGTCAACTTATATTCACTATTGTTAACATCCCTTACAACAACGTAATCTTTGTTCTTAGATACAATACTACCGAACTTAGTCTCTGGCGAGAGATTAAGTGAAATCATGACTGAAGGGTACAGCGAGTTAGCATCGAAAGATACAACATAATCTTGAAAACCCTTTTGAGGGTCACTTACATATGCCCCTTCGTACTTCTCAGCTCGTTCATCATCAGTTCTTACAAATGTCGGAATAACAACGTTGTTCTTACGAGCCTCAATGATAGCTGCACCAGTTACAGTCGAAATAGTACCAAGGGCATTCTCAAGAGGAGTAAGTCCAACGAATGCTAAAGTACGAAGTAGCTTAACATACATCTTAGCCTGATCGAGCTTAACAAGCAGCTTAACGTCTTGAACGTTATAATCAATAAATAGCTCCCAGTTCTTCTCAGCCAAAGATGCAAGATTAGACTCACCATAGTCAATCTTAGCCTCGCCTAATTCAAGCTGAGCAATAGCATTCAACTTATAACTCTCACGAGGTTGCTGAGTAAATGTCTTATACAACTCAATATAGTCTACGCAAGAAATACCTTCAATACCCCACTTAGTCTGAAGCTTTCCAAATGCAGTTCTAATCTCACGAGCGCGAAGACGTCCAACAGGAGACAAGCGCTTAGGTTCTTCTTCATCGAAGAGCAAAGCCAAACGATTGATCAAGTAAGGCAAGTCAAAAAACTCTGAGTTCCAACCAGAGATAATATCAGGATAATCTAGAGCCTCAAAGTCAAGAAACTTCTTGAACATGTCTCGTTCATCAGTACACAAAAAGTATTCATGGTCAGCAGACTTAGAGGTATACTCTTTATAACCCCAAGAGAAGTATTTCTCTTTAAGAGTATCATAAATCGTAATTACATTAACAGGATGAGCTGCCTTAGAAGCCTCAGGGAATTCGTCTGGGGAGTACACCTCGATATCAAGAAACCAGGTCTTGAGAGGCATTTCAACTGGATTAATATTATTCCAGTTCTTCCAATAGTAGTCGACTAAGAATTGGTGTTCAACACGAAGATTTTCATAAACTCGTATAACTCCTCGATCTTCTCCACCCTTTGAGCGAATAGAAGTATTACGATCATACTCAGTATCAAAGCTAACCTTTTCAAGCTTAGTATTATAGATGCTCGTGTGAGTCGATCGCCCACTAGTTGTTTCACGATAATAATAGGGACGAACGGTATGTTCTGTGACAATCCGTTTACCGTTTTCGTCCCACGTGAAATGATAGACAACACCTTCTCCATTTTGCTGTCGATATGCTACGTTTCTATACATTGTATCATGATGATACGCTAGCCCTCGCAGGAACGCAAGCTATTCCGTTGAATTCATTTAGAAGCTTTCTTTCAGCAGCTCCGTACTTGTAATGATACATTTCTTTCCACTTGCCTAAATTTTCAGGGTTCTCAAGAAAGCGTCTTTCAGAACGAGCCCTATGCTTTCTAGAAGACTTCATATAATCATCTTTATGCTTCAAAACTTTTCTAATTTGATCAACTAAATCATCACCAGTCTTAAATTTAAAGTCTGCATCTTTGTAGGTAACCAAATCTTGGCAAATAACTGGGGCGCCAAAGGCTCCAGCTTCAATGAGCTTAATATCGCTCTTGCCTTGATTAAAGACATTATCCTGCAAAGGAGCAATCATTAATTGCGCATTAAGACTAGCAATTTTATCAGGGAAGTCATACAGCTTAGTCCAATTGTGAAATTCAATCTTGCCAGACTTGTAGAGATCAACAAGAGGTATTGGCAAGGCTCCAAAAAAGACCCATTGAAATTCGTTTATTGTTTTTCTAACAATCTCATTGACATGATAGAAGTCGTCTTTGTATTTGCAACGACCTTCAACATCAATGTGAGCACCAGAACCTGCATAAAGGATACGAGGCTTTTTGCGGTTCTTGTCGAAGTTTTGACTAATTTTCTTTTCATCATAGTGATTACCAATCCACCAGCGAGGTGGGTAATTTGGAATAACAGTTACATTCTTATTACCAGTCTTATCAGCATAATAGTCTCCAATGAACTTATTAGTAGTTGTGATCTCATTACAGGTCTGCATGATCTTAGTACAGAATTCTGCGATCTTAGGGTCGCTAAAGCCTGGCTTAAATTTATTATACTCTGGAATATCAGAATAGAACATAATGTCATCAATCTCATATGCGAGATTAAATCCAAACTTATCTCTCATTTTCTCAAGATAAGTAACATATTTGTATTGATTCTCAGTAGCCTGTCTTTGGATACGAACTGTCTTCAAGGTGCTAAAGAAAAGCTCGTCATGAATCATTTGGCATGAATTCATAATTACAGATTCAACTCTTGAATTAAGTTGATCTGCTGGCCAAAATAATCTCCAAAAACCACAACCAGAATGATCTGCCAAAAAGTTTACACTCTTAGGCAATTGAGTTTCAGCCTGAACTAGGTCTTTTCTTGGTTGCTTTGTTTCATATTCAATAAGAGCGTTGTTTGCAATCATTGGTGGCATACCAATATTAGGGCGACCAAGAACATTAAAACCAGGGCGTATCATTTGCTTTATTTACAGTTACAGACCAGTAAATTCCATACGTTGAGTAATACCATTATACTTCTCAAGATAAATAATCTCTCCAGTAGCAGCCTTGATAGATTCCTTACGATGTGAAATAATATAGCAACACTCGCTATACAGGTCAGAGCGGTCTTTTAGTACGTCTAGCACCAACTCTACACCTTTCTCATCAAACGAGGAGTCTAGCAGTTCATCGAACAAGCAAACATTATATGCTACATCCCCTTGCAGGCGTCTAATATCCATAAACGCAAACAAACAAGCCAAGTCAATAGTCTTCTTTTCAGCTCCAGAGAAATTGTTATAGCTACACTCAATGCCCTTATCATTGATAATCTTCTCTTCGAAGTATTCGTCAAAGGTAAGAACACAGTTAGAGTCTAGCTTGCTCAAGTAATAAGCAATCTTGTTGTTAAACAATTGCAAGATCTTCTTGATAATATAAGACTTAACACCTTCTTCAGAGACAACAAACTTGACGTTATCGAGAACCTTGGAAAGATTCTTAATAGTCTCAATCTTAGTCTCGCTTTCAGTTATGCTGCTCTTAGATTCAGTCAAGATTTTCTTGTAAGTATTCTCTTGCTTAGATACTACATCAATGTCATCATCCAAAGTAGTGAGCCAGCCTTTGAGCTGTTCTTTACGCTCTAAGTTATTCTTGTATTTGACTAGCTCTAGTTCTGCGTCTTTAAGCTTCTGGTTAAGGTCTTTAATTTGACTGCATATAAAAGCCTTTACAGCATCAAACTTTTGGTTATCTGCTTCGATTTTTTGTTTGTCCTGTTTCTTTTGATTAATCTCATCAAGAGTTTTTTTCTTTTCTAAATCGATATGCTCTCTATCATGATCAAGAATAGATCTTGCGCAAACAGGACACTTATCCTCTTTTGTACCAATAGTCTTATAACGATGGTTCAAATGAGTAATTTCAGTCTCAACTTGAGATCTTTTAGTAAAGAACTCATTAATTTTAGTATCTGTTTTCTTTAAGTTCTCATTAGCAATAACAATCTTATCCTTAATAGGATCAATTGAGACGTCTTTAAACTCTCTCAAATAGTCTTCAATAACAGCCAATTCAGCATTGTTGTTCTTCTTTCTATTAAGATATTTCTGAAGTCGATTGCGGCGATCTTCTTCAAAGGAATCACTTTGAGAGTTAAGACTATTATAATTAGACTGCAAAGTACTTAACCGGGTAAACTCTGTATTGTAAGAGTTCTTAACTTCGTTAATGTCAGCCTTGAGTCTATCAGACATTCTAGAGAATACTTCTAGATTAAAGATACTTTCGATAAACTTACGCTTTTCTCCTTTCTTTTTACCCATGAAAGGTATAGTGTTATTGATAGTCAATGTAACACAGTTCTGAAAAATATCAGCATTAGTAGAAAGAAGAGACTCAATATAGGTATTGGTGTTGGCAATACTATCGCGAGTCTTATCTTCACCGTTAATCTTGAGATAAACCTTAGCCGGATTCAGAGTACGCTCAACATATATCTCAGTTGTAACGTTATTAGAGACAATCTCAAATTCGAGAGCCACTTTGACCTTACCATCCGTGATATTATTCTTAATATACTTTGTATTGATCTCGCGAAGAGTGTTTCCAAAGATAGCAAAGTGAAGAGCATCAGCAACAGTCGATTTACCGACTCCGTTGCGACGATCTTCTTTATCTTTATTAGTGCCAGTAATAATGTTGAGACCTGGCTTAAAAGTAAGCTCAACAGGTTTCTCACCTACAGACAAAAAGTTCTTAATGGTGAGATTTTTAAAATTGACGTGCTTCATTTACTTTTCTGGTAAAGTTCCAAAGTGTAATCAATTATATTCTTTTTATTCTCAATATCCAGCTTATTAATGAACTCTTTTATTGCGTCTGCAACATCGACACTTGCGAAGTCAACATCACTCACTATTTTTTGAACAGCTGTATTGTACTTGTAATCAATTGTTAAATTGTTAGGGCTAGCTGTATTAACGGTTTTAATTAATTCTTCAACCTCTTCTGGTTCATAATTGGTATCAACTATGATCTTAATAAAGTTGTTCTTGACTAACTTTTTGTTGAGAACAACACTATTATTTTTTACTTCGGAAAGGCTAACTTTAATATGAACAGGAGATACATCGTTTTGAACAAAATCCATTTGATTGTTCTCGATGTTGAGAATAGTAAAGCCTCTTGAGCCAGAATCTCCAAAATCCATATGATATGGAGAGCCAAGATAAACAATCTTTCCAGTGCTATACTCTCTTTCTTGACGGGTATGGAAGTGGCCAGAGATAACCAAAGGAGCTTTTGATAGCAAGTTCTCGCTAGTCATACCGTGCTCACAAATTTTAATTTCGTTGAGTTTAAAGGTAGCTATTTCAAAATGACCAAAAATAATATCGCTAGCGATCATTTCGGTCATATCTGTACCCCAAGGAGCAAATGTAAGCTTTTTACCAAAGAAAATTTCAGTAGTAGGCTTATCAAGCACTGTAATATTTTTATGTCCTTTTAAAATAGACAAAGAATGCACTGAAGAGTTATTTTTAAAGTAACAATCATGATTGCCTGGAATCATAATTATGTTGAACTCTTTGAGAAGGTTTAAAAAATCCGAAGTAGCCTGTATGGTGTTTACTGCGATCTCATCTCTATAATGCAAGAGATCCCCACAAAAAATAATGTCTTTAATGTCTCGTTCTTTTAGACTCTTCTTCAACCATTTACCAAACTCGATAGCAATATTGTGCCATTGCGAAGAATTCTGATGGACACCAAGGTGTAAATCACTAAAACAACATACTTTAGAATTTTTCAAAGTCATACTAAGCTTGGTTATAATTATCTTCCCTATCAGGATCGATATAGACACAATCACCATTAGGTAGCGATTGCATAACCTCTCTAAACTGTGCTTCTTGGTAAAGGGCTATAGTGTCTTTCTCTTTCTTTTCTTTTTTAATTCTAGTGATAAATGCATGAAATGCAATGGTTGTAAAGTAACTAAATGGGTTATAATTGTACCCGTTCTTATCCTTGGTCTTTACGTTAAACTTCTTATTCTTTAAGGCTGTATACATCTTTACGACAGCATCTCCAACCATATCATCTCGGTAAGAATAATTAATAAAATTAGGAGCATAAGAAAGACCTTTTGCGATTTTATAAATTGATTCAGCCAAATAGTCGTTTACTTCTCCTTTCTTGTAATAATCTTTAATTTGCCTATAGAACTCTTTAGGATCTACATAAAATTGTTCTTTGGGTGGCTTTGAGGATGGATCCATTACAAAGGTTTCTTGTTTCTTGAGTTTAGGTAAATTATTTTTCATGGCAGTTAGTAAAGGAGTGTGGTATTTTTTCTTGATTGTAAAGCTGCTTTCTTTTTTGATAATGCTGCATACCATACTTTAGGTTGTCAGCAATATCAATAATGATAAGCTCTTTCTTATCTTCGTGTAATCGTAACCCACGACCTATTGATTGTACTATCTTTACTTTTGCTTTTCCACCACCAGCAAAGATTAAATAGTGAAGATTTTTGATATTAATACCCGTAGAAAATATTTTAGAGATAGCAATAACACAAATATTAGTTTGCTGCTCTATTAATGTCTGAACCCTCTTACGTTCTTCTACTTCTACTTCGCCTCTAATGAAATAGACCTCTTTGGTTGTAGAGCTTGTTGTAATTTTATCATATATAGCTTGACCATGATCAATTAAGTCTACAAGAACAAGAGAGTTATTATCAAACTTGTTAACTAGGTGATTAATAATACCATTGCGAAAGTCGTTTGTTAGCAAGAACTTCAGCTCGGCAATATACTCATCAGCTGGTGTACTGTCTTTAGTTCTTTCAAATTGAGGGCCAGTTTTATAATTAAGAACGAGAGCGGTTACCTTGGCTGGAGTAACATAGCTTTCAGCCTTAAGTTCGTGAGACATCTTAGAGTAGATTCTATCACCAAACTTGGCAAAAATGTTCCATTGATCTAATACTTCTTCAGGCAAAGTTCCAGTAAAGCCAAACTTATGAATAGTATAGATCTTTTTAATTATATCATTGATCTTGTTACCGCGTCTAACTTTGTGAACCTCATCAACAATGAGAAGATCAACATTTTCTGTCCACTCAGTATCAGAATTCTCAGATTGTAATATACCCATGTTAGCTATAATTACATTGGTACTTAAATCAAGCTCTGAATTACCTGTCCAGGTGCTGTAGGTAAAGCTAACATTATAGTCTTTAAAATCGTTAAATGATTGATTGACTAGACCTAAATCTGGAACAATGAGCAGGCATTTAAAGTTTTTATTTTGGTGATAGATGTTTTCTAAGATAGAAGACATAATAAGAGTCTTGCCACCAGCAGTAGCGAGCTCAATAATACCAAAACCAAATTTTAAAGCTGCATGAACAACCTCAATTTGATAATCACGCAAATCAAGACGCAATTTCTTATCAAGACATTCTAACTTTAGCTTGGGTGAGAATAGCTTTTTAAAGCTCTCTGTTAAAACTATTTCAGTCGTATCTTCACTAGTTTGGGCGTACTTTTGCAGAACAGTATAAAAATGAGGTTCTATTCTCCCTGTAGGTGTAATAACATATGTTCTCTCTGGCGCAAAGAAACCTCTTTTGCGAGCAAAAACAGCAGACTTATTCTTTACAGAGAAGTGTTCTCTTACTGCTTTAAAGTCTCCGCTTAAAGAGGCAGTATTGCGTCTGTTATCAACATCAATTGTTAAGGTCGTCATGTAGTTTCTAGTTTCATTATCTCGACGATGTTCTTTATATCATAAGTTATTGACAATAGAACTTTCTCTACTTTTTCGAGATATTCAATTATAAGCGTATTATAATATATTTGATTGTTTAAGTCCACAATCTTTTCATTGCTATCCATTGCTTTTTCTACTTTTGAAAAGTCTAAACTAACTGGTGAGGCTTTTGCAGCAGCATGTGCTAATTCAGCACGCAGTTTCTCTTTTTGAGTCTTTAACTTGTTAGCATAGATTTTATGTCTGATAAGTCTACCTACAAACAAATGCTTAAATGCTGGTAGCTGTAACTGTTTTTCTTTAACGGTAAACTCGTTTATAACACAGAAGTCTGTAAGCTCTTTGCTATATTGTTCAAGTACCTTTTCGTCTGCCACCATACTCATAAAGGAATTATATATGATAAAAAACAAAAAGCAAATAAATAGTTATATGCTTTCATACGCCAATAGATTCTTTTCAGAGATGAACCTTGCTGGAGGTGTTAATTCCTCGTTCGGTAATGCCTATGCTCCGGGTGGCATGGGAAGTTACGGGAATGCTATCCAGACAACAGATTGGTATGCAAGTAATGACGCTCGTCAACCATTTCCAAAAGGCTCTACTAGATTGAATAAGAAACCCAAACCATTAAATAAGCGAAAGAAAAAATATGGAATGGGTTCTACCAGAAAACGTTAATTTAGATGACTATGTTGGTTTTGTATACAAAATTACTCATGTACCATCTGGAAAGTATTACATAGGTAAAAAATTCTTCTGGAAGATTTTAAAGCGACCACCACTCAAAGGCAAGAAGAATAAGCGGCATGAAAAGCAATCTTCAGATTGGAAAGAGTATTGGGGTTCTTCAGAAGAGCTTTTAAAAGACGTTCAAAAATTCGGCAAAAAAAACTTTAAGAGAGAAATACTTTTTATGGCTAAGTCTAAATGGGACTGTGCGTATGAAGAAGCAAGACTTCAAATGGAAAGCAGAGTTTTATTTGATCCAAATTGTTACAATGGAATTATAAATATTAGACTGAAAAAGTTTCTTAAGAAAACAGTTGAATAAGGATAAATCCCTGTTACAATCTCCTTGTGGATAAGAAAAAATATATAAAGAAGCTTAATCTTAATACAATTTCGTTGATTGATTTAAGGTTCTTATTGGAAGATAAAATTATTCCAGCAACAGTAAGTGATGTTGTTACGTTTTACGGTCAACTATTTTCGATAAACTACGAGCATCATAAACAGTTTTTTTACCATAACTTTATTAAGACAGTTTGTGAAATATACAATAAAGAAAAAACATTTTTTTCGTTTGTGTTTTATTATAACCCACAAGAACATGTAGAAGATGATGAAATTGTACAGCTTACAAACAAGCTCAATAAAACTTTGCCATTAGTGTTTTATAATGACAAAATACCATTTCAGTGCATTGATGATAAGTTTACTTCAGGAGAAATGCAGGAATTAAAAGAAAAGCTAAAGATTCAGATAGAAAAAAAGAATAAAAAAGACTTTTCATTTAGAGGTATAAAAACCTTTGCTAAAAATTATAGATTAACGTTTTTATCAGAAGAATACTTTAACGATCTGAAAGTAAAGCATGGTTTGTATAAATAATAGTATGAGTAAATTTGAGCAAACTCTCAACAAATACTACGGTCTTCTTGAGTATGCTTCTACTGGCACATTTGGCCAGTCTGGAAATACCGCTATAAATCCTAACACAAGCCCCATCAGACCAATGCCTGGTACAATGGATACTGGTGACATGGAGCAAGATATTGATAAGACTAAAATTAGAGCTGGTACACCTAGAGCCATTGCTAAATTGCAATTACAAGACAATGAAGGTGATATCAGAACAACAATTAACAAGCTAGCTGTTGGCAAGCCTCTAACACAATCAGAGCAAGAAATTGTTGCTAAAATTAAAGATTTAAATCAAATAAAGAAGACTGGTAATTTAAGTCCATTAAAACCAGAGGAAGACGAAGAAACTAATTTAGCAAAGACTGTAGTTAGTGACAATGTTGAAACTTTAAACAACCCAAATAGACCAAGAGTAAGCTATGCCCAAGCCTAATATTTCATCTTTTGATGCCACAGTAGTAAAATTCCTCTTACAAATTAACGAGCAAGGAGGCATGGGAAGTGGTGGTGGTACACCTATTCCATCTTCTCCACAAATCGGAGATGCTCCAGAAGGACCACAATCCTTAACTACTGGGGAAATGCCAATGCCACGAGATGCTACTACACCAATAGACGATGAAGTTGAAGATGAAGAAGATAAGACACCAACCCCAGAAGGTGTTATTTATCTAATCAATCTCATTAAGAAGGCCTTTTGGCTTGATCCTAATACAGTTGATATGAGTGGCTTCCAAACTAATTTGCTTACAAAGAAAGTAACTGCTAAAAATGCAGAAGAGATACTAGGTGTACTCAAAAAGATTATCGATGATGCTGGGTTGTTAGAAATACCTAGCGAAACTGATACAGATGAAACAAGAGACGAATAATGAAAAAATTTAGCGAGATAGTAGAAGCAGTAATAACTCATGCTGATTTGGCTAATAAACAAAAGAAAGATGCTGTATATTTTATTTTTGGAAGAATGCATCCCCCTACTGCTGGGCATGATTACTTAATTAAGCTAGCTAAAGAATTTGCAGATAAAAATAATGCTGACTTTTACGTATTCTTATCACCAAGTGAAAAGGGAGATAAGAACCCAGTTCCATACAAAGCGAGATTATCAGCCTTTAAAAATAATCCAACTTATGCAGATATTAACGTAGTTGAAAATGATAAAATAACTACACCTCAGCATGCTGCAGGCTACTTGCATAACGTCTTAAAATATCCAATTGTTGGAATTATTAGTGGTAGTGATCGTAAGGCTGATAACGAAGAAACATTTAAGACTCCAATGAGAGATGGTACTAAGGTACATGTAGTTGCTTTAGGTGGAGAAAGAGCAATGAAAGGGGATATTGACCCTACTGATGTATCAACAGTAAAGGGCTCTAAAGTAAGAGCCCTTGCTAAAGCTGGAGATTATAAGGCTTTTAAATCTTCTTTACCACCAAATACAAGTGAAGAGGATGCTAAAGCCTTGTTTGACATCCTCAACAAGGCTAAGTAGAAAGCTTCTTAAGTTCTTCTAGCTTAGCAGTTGGCTTACCCAAACCACCAATTGCAGTAAAGATACTCAAGCCAGCCTTGTTACCTTTGTAAATGCCTTGATGAACTGTTGAGTTATTCTTCAAGGTTCTAGTTAGTTGCTCAAAAGCCTGGTCAAGATATTCTTGCGGGATATTGTCGAGAGCGTTTGAATCCCCAACAACTACCGCAGCAGCGATGTTACCAGTACCAAGATCAATGCCACCAGACAAGATATTCTTCTTGAGATTATCTCTCATAGCCTTAGAAATCTCAGTTCCATCAGACCATTGAGTAACCTGGGTTGCTCCAAATACAATAATGCCACTATCAAGCACTGTCTTGTAATCCTTATTATCAAAAGAAGTATAGCTACTATTCTTTGTAATAATATTATTAAATAAATTGAATAGAGAGCAGATGCTGTTGTTAGAAGTATTCCAAAACTGGTTAATACTCAATCTTGGATAGATTGTATTAATCTTCTCATTATCAATAATTACCAATGGAGAAACAATTCCTTGGTCTACAAGCTCAAGAATCTCAGTTAAAGTCTTAAGAGCATTCTCAGCACACTTCTTACCTTCTGTGTTCTTTGGCAAGGCTAAAAATACTCCTACCTTGTCAGAAGTAGATTTAATTGAATCTTGATAGTCCTTGGCAATCTTAATTAGCTCGGTTGTTGTACCAGAACCAGTACCACCACCAGCACCAGCGCAAACAAAAATACGATCAAAGTTACTAGCGAAAGACTTTCTGAATAAATCAAGAACATCTTCTCTCTGTTCAATTAAAGCCTGCTTAGCAACTTCTCTATTCTTGCCTGCTCCAGAGTCACTACCAATCTTGAGCTTGTTTGGGACTTCAATTGTGGCCAAGTCTTGCTGGGCAGTATTAATTACACAAGTTCTCTTGTAACCAAGCTTGTGAAAGGTCTCAGCAATTCTTGAACCACCTTGACCAGCTCCTACAAAGCTAAACTTAAAACCAACTTGAATCTTGTCTTCAATGTCGGTATTAATTTCTTGACCAGGCATAGGAATATCTGGCAACTCCATATCGAAAGATGTATCATCACTCATAACTTTATTTATGATTTGGGTTTGAAGGCTTCCAGAAACAATTCAAAAGTAGACTTTTCTTTTTCAGGTAGAACACCAGTTGGAATATCTACTACATCTGCTTGTGGTGTACTTGTATCATAATCTCCATAAATTTTGTCACTTTCAAATTCAGTAAAATCGAATTTAACAACTGGAGCATCAACTACAGGTGAAACAATACCAGTAGTCTCTAGCTTATTTTTCTTGTGAATATCTTCTAGAATAATAGAACACAATTGCTGTGTTTCTGTATCTCTTTTGGCTCTTGACAAAAAGTCTTCTATCTCAGCTCTTGTAAAAATCCCTTCTAGCCTATCAATTGGATTTTTAATCTCACCCCAAATGTGGTGCACAAGATATTTTTCAGTTATCTTTGCACAGTCTCTAATAACAAAATAAGCCGACTTCTTGACAATAGTAACACCTGTATCGGGTTTACTAGCAGCGATTTTTGCTGGGGCAATAAGACCGGCTTGCTTTGACTGACTAACAGTTAAAATTTTATTTTCGAATGCTCCTGACATACAATATTATTTACTGCAGTCAGAGATAAAGACTACTCTTCAGCCATCTTAATGAAGTCGTAAAACTCTTTGCGAGTCTTCTCATCGTCATAGAAGTCTCCAGATAGCTTAGAAGTAACCATATAACAACCTTGATGTCTCACACCTCGATTACAAGCACAAGTATGCTGAGCCTTAACAACAACTGCAACACCCTTATTATGCTCACAGACTTCGTTAATAGCCTTATGAATCTGCATTGTCAACCCTTCTTGAATCTGAGGTCGACGACCATAAAACTCAACAATACGATTTAGCTTACTCAAGCCAATAACACGACCTTCAAGACTAGGAATATAAGCAACATGCACCAACCCAGTAAACGCCAAATGGTGATGGCTACACATACTAGTCAATGGAATGTTCGTCTGAGAAATAATTCCATCATACCCATCAGCAGGGAAAGAAGTAACCTTCGGAGGAGCCTCATAACATCCCGAGATCAAATCAAACACAAACGACTTTGCAACACGTCGAGGAGTACCAGAGCTATTCGGATCATTACGCCAGTCAATGCGAAGAGCATCCAAAAACGCCTCATATGCCTTAGCGCCTTTGTCGATAATAGCAAGCTTTTGCTCTTCTGTCAGAGTCATAGAACTGTTAGCAGTCGGGAGGAGGTAATTTTTCTCTCTAATCTCATCATTCATACGCCTATTATAGAGACAAATTCGTTCAAGTCAAGGCTTGATTCTAGGAAAAAAGTTCATAACATATTAAGTATGAGATATTATTCCACGAAGGTTATTGAACTCGGGAGCGCTGCATTCCGTCAACCTAATGCTAAGTCCCACTGCAGATTCATTCACGGTTACCGTTTGGTTGGCAAGTTTACGTTTACAGCTGAATCTCTTGACGGTAACAATTGGGTTGTTGACTTCGGAGACTTTGACGAATTTAAGGGATTCTTGCAGGAGAAGTTTGATCATACTCTCGTTCTTGCTAAGAATGATCCTGCTATGAAGGAGTTTGAGGCTCTTGAAAAGGCTGGAGCTGCTTCAATTGTTGTTATGGATGAAGGGGTCGGCATTGAGATGTTTGCCAAGTATTGTTTTAATGCTGCAGATAGCTACGTGAAGCATAAGACTAGCGGTCGTGTTCGCGCTCACTCTGTTGAGGTGTTTGAGCATGAGAAGAACTCTGCTATTTATTCTGCTGAAAATACTCAAGTGTCTGTGGCAGAAATTGCTGAAGAAACTGTAGTTGCTCCTGCTAAAGACAAAGGTAAGAAAGGTAAGACTGCTGAACCTGTCTGGGCACCACCTGCCAAGTCTGAAAAGCAGACTGAAGCTAAGCCTTATGAAACAAATAAGCCAGTGAGGGTTACCCCTAAGCAGACTGTTGCTCCTCCGCAAGGTGTTCCAGTCGGAGGTAAGAATCGTCCTAGTACCTGGGACTTTGGTACCAAATGGGCTTGAACATAAGAGTGATTCCTATATCATTGAATTATGAGTTCATTATTTCTCTCTGATGACTTCGTCTTTGAAACGATTGAAGGTGAAGGTCATTTGGTTGGTAGGCCTAGCATCTTCATGCGGCTGGCAATGTGTAACTTGACTTGTATCGGGTTTAAGTCTCCTGATTCTCCGTTTGGTTGTGATAGCTATGTTAGCTGGTCTAAAAAGAATAAACTAACCTTTGAAGAGATTTTTAAGATCTTCGAAGATAATGATTACATTAATAAATTGAAAAGTAATCATGTTCTTAAGATTACTGGTGGTGAACCTCTTATTCAGCAAAAGGCTTTAATTGAGTTTATTGAAACCTTTCTTAATAAGTATGATATCTATCCTGGCATTGATTTTGAGACTAACTGTACAATTAAACCTGATGCATTTTGGGAGCATATTGGTGCTACCTTTACTGTTTCTCCTAAGTTATCAACTAATGGTGATCCAGTTGAGAAGAGATACATTCCAGAAGTTATTAAGTTTCATGCAGATATCTATTCTTTCTTTAAGTTTGTTGTGCAGAAGGATAGTGATGTTGAAGAGATTATTGAGAAGTATATTAAACCGTTCAATCTTACTGAAGATCGTGTTTGGTTGATGCCTTGTTGCGGTTCTCGTGATGAGCATAATGCAGTTGCTCCTTGGGTAGCAGAGGTTTGTAAGAAGCACGGCTTCAACTTTAGTCCTCGATTGCAGTTGGTGCTTTGGAACAAGGCCTTGAAAGTTTAAATAATCTAAATAACTAGTCATATGAGCTTGTTCGATTTAAGTGCGTGTCTAGTTATCTTTTTTTCGTTGTTAATATATGTCTGGAAGGATACAAGTCTTATTCCAGACATTCTCTCTTTTGTTACTTTTAATCGGTTGGATGTTGTTAGAAGATGGAGACGCAACTTAAACAGTATAGATTTTCCGTTGTTTCTTGAAACTGAAAATCAAAATATAATTACTAGCTTACTTGCTTGTCCGTTTTGTTTATCTTTTTGGTCATCTATACTTTTGTTTAGTGTCGGTATAGTGTCTAATTTTCTTTATATACCTCTTTATTGGTATGGAATTTATTGTTTGTATTTAATTATTAAGAAACTAGAGGCAATATGAGTGAACAAACTTTTAAAAATTTTAACGAGTTTTTCGATTTCTTAGAAACAAACAAGACTCATTTTCAAAGCACTAAAATTTTAAGCTTTTTAGGTGTAGTTAATTCTTTTAGAACTACAAAGTGTAGCATGTGTAAAAGAAAAAATTTTAGTTTAGCAGAAGAGACATATAGAAATATGTTTACTTTGCTTTCTCAAGAAGATAAACAGAAAATTAAAACTTTGCTCAATGTTGAGTCAGTTAAGTTTTTTTACAACGAGGCTCCTATGTTTAGTTTCTAGGAGGAAAAGTAATGTGGTGGCAATAATAATGATTAAAATCTGTCGCAATTAATTGAGTATCTAAATTGTTATAAAGATATGAATAAGATCTTCTTTCAAAACTATTTCCAATCTTGCTCCCAGCATTTAGTCTCAAAAGTTATCAGGTTGTTCATTGTAGTAGATTTTTAATGCTAACTAATATATATTAAAATCATGAGAATTGCTATTTCCGGTGCCCATTGCATGGGCAAATCTACTCTTATTAAAGACTTTCTTGCTGAGTGGATCAACTATAAAACACCAGAAAAGAGCTATAGAGATGTTTTAGTTGAAAAAAGTCTTCCGCATAGCTCTAGTACTACAAAAGAATCTCAACAGACTATTCTTGACTTCATGGTCAAGCAGTTAGAAACCACTCACAAGGGAGACAAGATATTGTTTGATCGTTGCCCTCTAGATAATCTTGTTTATTCTATGTGGGCTTACCACCATAATGTTGGAGATATTGATTTTGACTTCATTAAGAAATGTATTCCAGTTGTTCGTGATGCCTTGAAATATATTGATATTATTTTTTATATACCTATTACAAGAGCAGCAAAAACCCCTGAAATTGTAGACGATGGCATGAGAGATGTAAATCCTTTTATGCGGGTTGAGATTGACAACCTCTTCAAGGTGTTTGCAATGGAAAATAGGGACAATCCAAAGTCTAACTACTTCCATGCTGATGATAGACCTCCTATTATTGAGACGTTTGGAGAGCGCAATGAGCGGATTCAGATAATGAAGTTGTATCTTGATGCTGATGGAGACTCTATGGACCCTAATGCCAACATCTTTAACGATTCAAATCTCGGCATGGAAGACATTGAGGCTTTAGAAGCTTTAGCGAGACCTGAGCCAAAACAGGCTAAAAAGAATAAATAATATTAGTGAATAAGTACGAAAAGAGATTTTTTACTCTTTTAGAAAAAACCACCCGCACAACTCCGCAGGGTGGCAAAGGAACTCTTAAAGCTAAAGCTACCAAGAAATTCGGTAAAGGCAAGATGACTTGTAGCAAGGCTAGAAAACTAAAAACCAAAAAGGCTACTGCTCATACAAAAGCGCAGTCTAATTGGTTTTTAAATTTTCATTGCAAAAAATAAATACTATGATGAAAGAATTCAATAACAACTTCAATAAATTACTCGAGAACTATGCTCCATTAAGAACACAGTCTCGATTATTTTACCCAAGAAATTTAAAGTTGTCTGAAGAGTTTATTAAATGCTTCAAAAGTGAGTATAATAGACTTTTAAAAGAAGGAAATCATCCTAAGAAAATTATGGAGAAGATTTCCAAGGCTCTTAAGTTTCATATCAACGGTTAGACTTAATTTCATTAAGTTTGCTAACAATAAACTTTAAGATTTTACTTCTCTTAATATCATCTTCTGTGAGAGTGAAGGATTGAATACCAACACTCTTACATTCCTCACTATTAAACTTGGCTACAACGTTACCGTAGCTCTTCTTATCTCTAATATCTACTTGGTTGCTATCCCCTATAACAACCAATTTACCGTGTTCTCCTAATCTAGTAAGTACAATGATAAGCTGATCAAGCTCAGCGTTTTGTGCTTCGTCTAACAGCACAACCTTATCATGAAAAGTAGTACCTCTCAAAAAGTTAAGAGGTTGAATATCTAAAGCGCTTTCAGAAGCCAACTTTGTAATTGCAGCCTCTGAAATCATCTCACTAAGCTTTTCCAAGAATGGAGCACCAAAAGGACCTATCTTCTCATGCAATTCACCAGGTAAAGAGCCTAGTTTTTGGCTAGAACACTCAGCAATGCTTCTTAAATATAGAATACTCTTGAAACTCTTTCTTTGAATAAGCTTCAAGGCAGCTAATACAGCACAATAAGTCTTGGCTGAACCAGCTGGTCCATCAATAAAAATGAGCTTATTGTCTCTGTCTAATATAGCATCAACAATACGTTTATGATTTCCAGAAAGTTCATACTTTTCTGCTACATTAAATGCCTTTTGATTTTTAGGTGACATAGTCTTAGATATATATTTTTTATTAGTTGAAAATCCAAATTATGCCTTTAAAATAAAATGTATGTTCGTGCTGCATGAAGAAACAGACCCACCAATCATTTGGGCTGAGAATTTCTTACCAAGAGCTGTTGTTAGCTCTATTTTTCAAGAACTAGTTAATATCAGGCAGTATTTTGGAACACCTGTATGGAAATTTGGTGATGGGGCTACAAAGCTTCAGAATACTTCTACTGATTATGACATCACTAAAAATAATTTAAATCATTTGTGTTGGGGTAGTGATGTATGGTTACCTGATGCAAATATCCCTGCTGGGTATACTCTAAACAATCTTGATAAGTTCTTTTTTCATCAAGGCATTCTCAAGTATATGAGTCAATGCAAAAGTAGAGAGTTTCAACTTGGTGGGCGCTTTGGTTTGACTGGTCGAACCCATATTATTAGCTATGGTAATGGAGGTTATTACAACTGGCACTCAGACGATGGAGTGTATGGTTTATCAATACATGGTAAAGAAATTGCTATGACTCCATTATTCACCATGTCTTATACTCTTGTACAAGATGAATCGCTCATTAAGGGTGGTAGTCAATTGTTTATGCATGACGGTAAATGCTATGAATACCCTCTTAAGAATAACTTTTTGTGTATCTTCCCATCTAGATTGCATCATGCCTGCTCTGAGATAATTTGCGATAATAATATGCCATGGGAGAACAATCGCTTTAACATCCAAATCTGGACCAGCCAAAATGATAGATACTAAAACAAACCAAAAAATCGGACTAGGTATTATTACCTGTGACCGCCCCGTATTCCTTAATCAGGTACTTAAATCTATACCTTTTAAGAGAATTGATACAGCTGTTATAATTGATGATGGGACTAAGCCTCTAGCTGGAGTAATCTTAGACCCATATCAAAATTTAACATATTTAAAGAATCAAAATAATATTGGTGTTGGCCGTAGCAAGAATAGAGCTATGCTTCATTTGCTCAATCAAGGCTGTACTGATATATTTTTAATTGAAGATGATATATTTATTAAAAACGCTAACGTCTTTGATGAGTATATTAAGGCTAGTAAAGAATCTGGAATTAAGCATCTTATGTACGGGTATCATGGACCTGCCAATAAGAAAGATAAAAAACCTAACCCTCGTTGTGTTGTTGAGTATAACACAACGAGAATTGCTTTTAATCCAAATTGTGTTGGTGGTTTCTGTTATTACACAAGAGATTTGCTAATGAGAATTGGTTTATTTGATGAAAAGTTTTTGAATGCTTGGGAGCACGTCGAGCATAGTTACAGAGCAGTTATTAATGGGTATTTGCCAGCCTATTGGTGGTGGCCTGACATTGTAAATTCTAACGACTTTCTTGAAGAGCTTGCTTGCTCTGAAAATGATTCAACAATTAGACCACGTTCAGATTGGAAAAAGAACATTGCAGATGGAGCAAAATACTTCCGATTGATATATAAAGATGACCCTGTATCTATTTCTGATACCTCTCAAGATGAAGTTCTGCAAAGATTGAAGGATATTAAATCTAAAAGCCTATGGTCACGGATGTAATTATTCTTAGCAATACTGTTAACAATCAACTGTTTGATATGCTCAAGGAAACAGTTGATTCTATTCATGATTCAGAAATACAACACACCTTTAATGTAATTGTTGTTGAATCAAACAAAAACATCTCATCTTTCTTCACCGATAAATTAGCTCAAATTAGAGCTAATTTTGTAATCCCTCAAGTACCCAAGTTTAATTATAATCTTTACTTAAACATTGGACTAAGAGAATGTAAGAATGATTTGGTCTTAATTTCCAATAATGATGTAATCTACTCTAAGAACTGGTTCTCTGCTATTGCTAAACAGTTTGAGATTGATCCTGAGTTAATGTCTGTTAGCCCAGTAGATCGCAAATGGCATAGACACACAGAGAACTTGTTTAGTTCTCTAAAAGAACTTCATATAGGTACACGCACTTCATATGAGTTTACTGGTTGGAGCTTCATTGTGAGAAGAAAGCTCTTTAATATCATTGGTAACTTTGATGAGCGTTTTGAGTTTTATTATCAGGACAATGATATTGTTGAGCTATACAATGCATATAAAATTAAGCATGGTTTGTGTACTAGCTCTCATGCTCATCACCTGCTAAGTAAGTCTCATAGTACAATTAAGGCAGAAGATCGCAAGCTATGTGATATGGATTACCAGCATGCTATCTTCAAGGAGAAGTGGAATACTAGATTTATTCCAAAGCCTTACAAGAGACTCAGCTTGCTTATTTGTACTGTTAATGGTAGAGAAAACTATCTTGAGCGTCTTAAAACGAGACTTAAATCTCAACTAACATCTGAAGTAGAGATATTAGTTGCTAAAGACAATAGAGAGTTAACTATTGGAAAGAAGCGCAACGACTTAATTCATAATGCCTCAGGAGAGTATATTGCTTTTATTGATGATGATGATTGGGTATCTGAAAACTATGTCGAAAAAATTCTCAAAGCAACTGACTCTAAACCTGATGTTATTGGGTTTAATAGTATTATTACTTTCAATGGTAAGACTCCTAGACGTGTTGAGATTACAATGAAGCATAAGAACTGGAGCCACAAAATGGGTACTATTGAAGGTACAGCTCAACCTGTAACCTACTATCGTTGCCCTAACCATTTGACTCCAATTAAAAAATCTATTGCCTTGAAGATTCTTTTTCCAGAAATGAATGATCAAGAAGATAGATTTTATTCTTTGGCTATTCCTTCTTTCGCAGAAACTGAAGTTTACATTAACGATTATTTGTACTTCTATGACTGCAGAAACCCAAAGCGTGGTGAAGTTGGCATTTTAGAGCTTCTAGAAGAATTGAAACTTGAAAAAGTATCAGTTGAACTCGCTGAAAAATATATTAGAATCAACGCATGATACTGAATAATATTCCGATCTACGATGGTAACCTGATTCATAAGCGCTTTGCTTATAAGTTCTTTCGTGACCGAACCTTGCCTATTGGTAACATTGTTGCTTTTCGTGCTCCGATGCATGTCGAGGCTGAAGGCATGATTGATACTGAAGATATTCTTAATAACGATTACATTTATAGCGATGACGCAATTAACTTCTGTTGGGAGATCCCTAACATCGATGCTTTTGGTGCTGTTTCATTTCAGCGTCTCTTTAATACTCAGATTGCTAATATCCTCAACGCTATTATCAATAAACCTATTGAGGTTGATGGGGATGACTTGATTGTGCATGCTGAGCATAACCAGCATGGTATTATTCAACCCAAAGGTAAAGCTAGTGTTAGTATTACTCACTTGGTTAATGGTGCTGCTCTTGGTCATACTGCTGTTAATATTACTGCTGGTAAGAAGGCTCCTGCCTTTGCGTTCTCTACTAACTTGACTCATGAACAGGCTAATGACTTCATGAAGAGAGTTGTTGAGACTTTCTACAAGATGACTGATGATATCTTTATTGCTACTAGCAAGGTTATCTAATGACGATTTTTAATATTATCACTAATATCACTACGTTAAAAAAGAAGACTGATATTTCTGTTGAAGAAGAGCGGGAGTATCAGTTTTTTCTTATTAATAGGTGGTTGAGCATGCATAGTGGTGAAGTTGCTACTATTGTCAATGAAACATCTAATCGGTATTGGATGTGTTTATCTAAGGATGAGCAAAATAAGTTTCTTATTAATGTTATACCTCGTATGCGATATAAGAAGATCGAATACCTTAAAAAGGTAAAGAAAGAAAAGACTAAAGAAGATGAGAACATAGAAATGCTGGCTCGCAATTTTGAACTTTCGCAAAGAGAGATTAAGATGTATAAAGAGCATGAGTAGTATTCAAATATTCTATCATATGTATTGTGTTAACGATTGCTTGAATAGATTCGTTAACACCTACAATAAAATTTCTTCGAGCTCCTTAATTCAAAAGGTTGATAAAATTAATGTAATCTTAGTAGGGCCAGAAAAAGAAAAGCTCAAACAGGATTTAAGTTTTTATCACAAAGTAGAAACTTATTTAAAACCTAATGAAGAAACAGAGGCTGATACTTTAAAGATGGTACAGAATTATTGTAAGAACAATTCTGGTAAGATTCTTTATATTCACAGCAAAGGAGTTACAAGACCAAACAACAAAAATATCCAGGATTGGGTTAATCTTATGGAGTATTTTTTAATTGAAAAACATGAGAAGTGTTTAGAGGCTCTAGATAACCACGATGTGTGCGGAGTAAATTACTTGCCTGGTAAACCACATTACTCAGGTAATTTTTGGTGGGCTAATTCTAAACATATAAACCGGTTAAAAGAATTAAAGGTGGAAAAGATAGATAGGTTGTATTGCGAGTATTGGTTGTTTGATATTCAAGACACAATAAAAAGAAAAGAGATTTACAATTCTGGGTTAGATCATTATAAAAATTCATACCCAAGGGAAAAGTACGCCATTGAAAAATAAGTAAAAACTTGTATATACAAATATGGTACCAACACTTCCTACTAACGTCCCAGTTCCAGTTCATATGCAAAAGACTAGTGCATTGAACTTTGAAAAGCACGCTAGTGATACTTTTACTCTTATTGATGATTTTGAGCTCGATAAGGTTCTTGATAATATTATTCTAGTTCGCTATGTCGATACTCCTGATAGCAATCAAACAGTCATGAGAAATGGTATTCTAGTACCAATCGATCATACCAAGGCAGCCTGGAGAATCGGTCAAATTATTCTTGCTGGTCCTGATTGTAAAAACGTTAAGGTGGATGATTTCGTTTGTTTTCCAAATGATAAAGGTATTCCTGTCTCAAACGTTGTTGTTAAAGGTCTTGGAAAGATTAAGCAGTCTATCTTCTTGGATGAGACTCGTATTTTCGGTGTTTGCTCTAGAGCAAAACAGCCAGCAGTTACTGTGAGTTAATAAATAATTAGGTGAAAGTAAGCCTAAATCAGTTAAAACTTCTCTTACAGCAAAACGTAGTTGAACTTAAATTTGCCAGGCGTAGACCACAGCCTGGCGAACCTCTTTTTAGAAGAATGCTTTGCACCAACAGTTATTCTTTATTAAACAGTACTAAAGGAAGAGTGGCTCTTAACTACCGACCACCTCACCAGCAACTAGATTATAGTCCAGAATTAAAAGGATTAGTTGTTACTTGGGATATATTTGAACAGGATTACAGACAAATAAATGTAGCAGCCTGTCAGGTTGTAGCCACAATAAAGGCAAATGATGAGTTTTGGCAATATTATAATGAGAAGTTAGCCTTCATGACAGAGAAGCAGAAAATTGACTTTATGCGGGTATAGAGTAATTATTATTTGTGACAGATAGTCTTGTACTTGAGCAAAAATTACAGAAGCACTTTCAAAAAAATATTCAAATACTTTTTAATGAGAAAGTGTTGCGTACAGGAAAGTTTATTTTATTTGCTCCAAAAGAATATTACTTAGTGTTTTGTATTAATTCTAATAACAAGAATAAGTATTTGGAAATTCCTCTACCGTTTAAAATAATCGAAACCGCTACAGGGTTTTTGTTCGACTATAAAGTTGAGCTTTTGACTGATGATATTACTCTGAAAATTAAGGTAGACGAATACTATAAACTATATAAGTCCAAATATATAAACAATAAGCTTGCTTTTCATTTTACGTGACACTATACTCAACGTAGTGAAACAGAAAGACATCCTATCAGCATTTCCAAGTAACCACACCCCTCGTGAACAGCAGGCTGCTGTGTTAAAGAAGATTGAAAAGTTTCTTCGAGGTGATAAAAAGTTTCTTATCTTATGCGCACCAACAGGCTCAGGAAAGTCTTATATTTCTCGTACTGTTGCTAACTTGACAGACTCGTGTAGCAAAGACTTTAAGCATTTGGTTGACTCCTATTCAATCTATCAAATGGATCAGTCTGGTGAATTCTCTAATCAAGAAGAGATTGACAAGCAACAACCCTTTGGTTCAATGGTGTTGACTATTTCTAAGAACCTTCAGAACCAATACAAAGAGTTCTTTTCTGATTCTGATATCCTTAAAGGCAAGTCTAACTACCAGTGTACTATTGATGAAACTAAGGATGTTGAAATTGCTCCTTGTGTGGTCGTTGGAAAGATTAAAGAGGATTGCTGGAAAAAGTGTATTTGTCCGTATTATGAGGCTCGCAATCGAGTTGTTACTAGCAATTTTGGTATTCTTAACTATAGTATGTTCTTGGCTCTGCCAGATGTTTTGAAACGTAAAGAGCTGTTGATTTGTGATGAGGCTGCAGAACTTGAAGATGAATTGGTTAAGCGTTTCGGGCTTGATATTAGTTATGAAAGGCTAGCACAGCTTGGTGTTCATACCCAGAAGCTGGCTACTGATGTATCTAATCGAGTTATTGAATGGCTTACCAATCTGTTGGTTGTGATTGAAGAACAGATAAAGGCTTTAACTGAAAAGCGCAACAAGAAGGAGCTTACTGATGCTCAACAGAACAAACTCCGCGGGTTGAATAATGTATGTCATTCAGTTAAGACTGTTGCTGGGCATTGGAATGATTGCAAGTATGTTATTGAGAAGTCTGCTACTGCTGTTAATTTTTCACCGTTGAAGGTTGATAAGCTTTCTAGTCATATCTTTGATCATGGTCAAAAAGTTATTCTGATGTCAGCAACTATTATTGATCCAGTTAATTTCGCTAAGAGTCTTGGCATTGAAGAGTATGAATATGTTGAGATGCCCTCTTCGTTTGATCCAAAGAAGGCTCCAATTTATGTTCATACAAAGTATAAGCTCAATCATGCTAACCTTGAACAGAACCTACCTCATGTTTGCAATATTACAAAGGAGCTAGTTGACAAGTATAAGAATGATAAAGGTATTATTCATACCCACTCGTTTAAGATTACTGAATATGTCAAGGCTAAATTTGATGGGTATAATGATCGAATGCTTTATCGAGAGCAAGGTAAGACAAATGAAGATATTGTTAAAGAGCATGTAGAGTCAGATAAGCCAACAGTGCTTATATCTCCGTCTCTTACTCATGGAGTAGATCTTAAGGATGAGTTAGCTCGCTTTCAAATTGTATTGAAGCTACCTTACTTACCTTTGGGATCAAAGCGAGTTGAAACTCTGTTTAAGCTTGACCCAGATTGGTATGAAAATAAGATGCTAAGCAGTCTTGTTCAGGCTTGTGGTCGTGGCATTAGAACTGAAGAGGATCATTGCGATACTTACATCTTGGATGGTACAATTAAGTTTGTACTTATGAAATGTAAGCATAAATTACCGCAACACTTTATCCAGCGGTTTCAATAACATATTTGGCAAGCACACTAGTAGTCATATTCTGTTTCACGTAGCTGTATAGTTCTTCAAGGAGATATTCATACTCCAGAGGTACTATACAGCTTTTTGCATACTCATTAGTCTTTAATATCATCTTTTTTGGCCAATTAAAAAGAGTGTTTTTAGGGCAGTTTTCTAAATTAATGAAATACGGTATACATCTGTTAGCTAATATTTCGTAATGTCTTAAACAATCCCAACCACCTTTTTTAAAGGTAACACCAAAATAGGATTTAAAATAATCGTAGTAGTAGGTGTCTTCTTTTTTAAAAATATAAGTCTCCGGCTTACCTGGATATACTATCCCAAAAAATTGAGATTTGTTTATTGGAGAATAAGAAAGTAATGTTGTATCTGGTACAGCCATTGCAATAGGGTTTATATCTATTCTATCGCTATACATTTCTCGTTTGAAATAAACTCCTTTACCTACTACTGGTTCTAGAACTAAATCATGATCATCTCCATCAATTAAAATAATATCTTTTTTGCTATAAGTTTTAATAACCTCTTCAAAAAACATTTGATCTCTCCAAATAGAAGAGTATATGATTTTATCGTAGAAGCGGTTTTGTATTTTAATTTTTATTTCTTGTGGGAAGTCTATTATTGGCCCTTTTTCGACTTTACCGCAAACTGTAAAGCCAGGAACTTTTACAACTCCCTCCCATTTACTATTAACTACGAATTTATTATCCCAGCCTATGTCTTTTATTAAATGGAAAGGCGCTGCATAAGTATAAAGTTCAACATCTTTCCTACCTGCTAGCCCTATATAGAGCATGTTGGATAAATAGTCTGGTTGAGCGAAATTGTTGATAAATAAAACTTTCAACATAAAAGCCTGAACAATTTATAAATATTTGTGTGAGAGATCAACCATTCTATTTTGAAATAAAAGATCTGATTACGCAGTTTGTTACTGCGTTTAACTCTGTAGTTATTAATCGATATGATAAAGACAGAGTACCTGATGAGAAAAAGCTTAGAGTTTCGTACGTATATTCCCCAAAACAAAGAGTTATTCAAGACTTAGTTAATAAGTCTATGCACCTTACTTTACCAGTAATAGCAGTTACTATTGGTGGTATTCAAAAGGATAGTTCAAGAGTATTCAATAAGATTTTAGGTTCTTTTTATGCTAACAACGGCGTAGGTAGTACTGACTACTTGCCACAACCTGTACCAATTAATATTAATGTTAATATGAGTATTTTAACCAAATATCAAACAGATATGGATCAAATACTCAGTAACTTTGTACCTTATAGTAACCCTTATGTAATAATTTCGTGGAAAATACCATCTGCATTCGTACAAGTGCCTCAAGAGATAAGAACAGAGGTATTATGGTCTGAAAGCCTTAATATGTCATATCCAACAGATATTGATAGCCCAACCCCTTACAGAGTTTCAGCAGATACTTCTTTTACAATAAAGGGTTGGTTATTTCCGAAAGATCAAGGACCTGTTAATAATATTTTCGTTATTGAAGCTAATTTTATACCTGTTTCTGGTTTTGATGTATATTAAAAATGAGTTCTACAAACTACCCACCATATAGTTCGAATCTTACAGAAACAATATACATTACAGCTGCATACGTTTCAGGTGGGGAAGTCTACTCATTACCTTTAAGCTCTAATCTTACAGAAACAATATACATTACATCTGAATATGTTTCAGGTGGTGATGTATTTTCTCTTCCAGCTAGCTCTAACTTAACAGAGACGATTTATATTACATCTGAATATGTTTCAGGTGGTGATGTATTTTCTCTTCCGGCTAGCTCTAACTTAACAGAGACGATTTATATTACATCTGAATATGTTTCAGGTGGTGATGTATTTTCTCTTCCGGCTAGCTCTAATCTTACAGAAACAGTTGTAGTCTCTGCTTTACCCTGTATCTCTTATGTTCACTACTCTAAATACGGAAGAAGGTCAACATATAGAGATGTTACAATAACAGGTAATTTTTTATTCCTTGATAACATTTATCTTAGCGCAACAGATAACTCCTTATTTACAACACTTACAACAGAGTATGTAGATTTTTTTACTGATGAAAATTTAACAAGCTTAAAATATTTACCAACCACAATTTATAATCTTACTAATGCCTATCCTGGTATTTCAGCAGTAAGAGTAACAAGCTTCATTAAGGTTTCAGATACTAAAGTAATATTTACCTTACCACCTTTAAGTAGTTTTAGTAATGGAACATTAATAAATTTCATTACATTTAATAAGTCTGGTTATTGTATTTCAGATGGTATAACTGTATTTGATGCAGTTCCAGCTACACCAACACCTACCCCAACAGTAACACCTACCCCTGTTACTCAAACACCAACACCAACTCAAACACCAACACCAACTCAAACAACTACTCCTTCTGTTACACCAACAACACCAATTACTCAAACACCAACACCTACACCTACACCAGCACCTACTTCAACTCCAGATCTTACTCCTACTCTGGCTCCAGGTATTATTATTTCCGGTGTTGGCAATGACTTCTGCGCATATGGTTGTTACACAATGACCTTTGTTGGAAGACTAACTTACTCCTTATATATTAATGGTGTATTATACAGAGTTACAGATGATGTAATCCAATACACTAGCAATTACGTACCTACATCTCAATTAACATACTTACCTTCTCTTAACGGTTGGTACTTGCAAAGTTTAACACCTCAAGGGGTTATTAACTATGCCTATAAACCAGGTGGGTTAGGTTATGATATTAATACATCCTTTACTGTAATGACTGGTGGTGGTTTTATAAACACTAATACCTTCCCGTTCTGCTTTACTCCTTCTGTAACACCTACTAAAACACCAACCCCAACACCTTCGTTCACACCTAGCGGTACCCCAACACCAACCCCAACACATTTGTAATAATAAAATTGAATTAACTGTTCTAAACAATAAATAATTTTATGGCAATTGATGGTTCATCAAAAAACGACACAATGGGTCAAGTAATGAATATGATATATTCAAAGCTTCCTTACACATCCCCTTTGAATAATGTCGATCCGTTAGATGTAATTAATCCAAAATATAAGTTATTTTACGGGATGGGCTCTAATAAAGCCCAAATGTTGAACCGACAGGCTATTTCTACTCCAAAAATGGATACACACCCAATGGGTGGTATTACCATTGATAAGAACTATAGCCAGTTCATGTATGCGAATGTCGACTTTGATAAGACTCGTCGTTTGCTTGAATACAGAATCATGGCACAGTTTGCTGAGGTAGCTGATGCGCTTGATGAGATTTGCGATTCATTTCTTAATAAAGATGAACATAATGAGATTGTAAAGCTTAATTTACGTAACTTTCAACATGACGAAAAGGTTACAACAATTATTAACAAGGAGCTACAAAAGTTTTTACAGAAGCTAGATTTAGAAGGTAAAGGTTGGGAGTATATTAGAATGCTCTTGATGGATGGTGAATTGTATTTTGAAAATGTTGTTAGTCAAAAAGAGCCAGATAAAGGAATTCTTGGCTTCATTAACATCCCTTGCGAATTAATTGACCCTGTTTATGAAAATGTACAGAATCTTTTGATCAAAGGCTATTTGTTGCGTAAGCCATTTGCTGGTAATTCAAAAACAGAAGCCAGCAAGAGACAATCAACTACAGGTAAGTTTGAGTTGATTCCAATGGAAAAGAATCAGATTCTTTATATTAACTCCGGTATTTGGAATCAATCAAAGACTATTCGTGTCCCATACATTGAAAATGCTAGAAGAGCCTATCGTCAATTATCTTTGATTGAAGACTCTATTATCATTTATCGTCTTGTAAGAGCTCCAGAGAGATTGGTGTTTAATGTAGATGTAGGAGACATGCCTAAGCCAAAAGCAGAGGCTTATCTAAAGAAGTTAATGAATAATTTCTGGAGTAAAAAGAGCTATGATGCTTATAACGGCTCTCCAGTATTGACTTATAACCCACAATCAATGATGGATGCCTTCTGGTTCGCCAAGAGACAAGGTGGAGAAGGCACAACTGTAACTACATTAGCAGCAGGTCAGAATCTTGGTCAATTAGACGACTTAAACTACTTTATTAAGAAGCTTTACAAGTCTCTTAAGGTGCCAGTAACAAGACTAAACCCAGAAGATACCACTAACGATTCTGCAACAATCTTAAGAGAAGAGCTCAAGTTTGCTAACTTCATTATTAGGTTGCAAAGAACTTTTGCAGCAGGTTTACGCCCAGCTTTCGTTACTCAACTCAAGCTAAAAGGGTTGCTGGATACATATGAAATTGTTGAAAGTGATATTCAATTAGAGTTTGTACCACCAACCAATTATTACGAGCTAAGACAAAACCAAATTCTTGAATTAAAGTTTGCTAATTTCGGTCAAGTTTCTACTAATGAAATGTTCTCAACTTCTTTTGCCATGAAGAAGTACTTGGGTTGGTCTGATGTGGATATTAAGGCCAATAGAGAGTGGCTCAAGAAGGATGCTGGATTGAAATGGGAGCTTGCTCAGATTGTTAATTCTGGCCCCGATTGGGAACAAAAACAAGCTGAACCTACTTCTGCAGAAAGTCAAATTGCTGGCTTTGGTGGAGGTGGTGGAGGCATGGGTGGTGGAGGAGAAGCTCCTCCAGCCTTTACTCCATTACCTGGAGCTGAAGGTGGAGCAGCTCCTGCTCCAGGTACAGCTCCAGAGGGTGGAGCAGCTCCAGCTCCAACACCAGCACCAGGATCTGAGGCTTCTGCGCTACCAACCTAATAAATTATGTCAATACCTTGTAATCCAGTAGCCTATTATTATAACACAAATCTTGATACTAAGATTAATTCTTATAATCGATTGGCTCAAAGAATCGGTTTTCAGCTAGGTGCACCTGTTCTTAAACTAGAAGTAACTCAAGACATTGTTTATGAGAATATTTCAATAGCTTGTGAACTCTTTACAAAATATGCAGGTTATACAGAAGAGTACTTAATTTTTAATAGTGCCTTGTATGATACAAATGCAGGTGTTAAGCTAGATACATTGTTCACAATCACTCCGTTGATGAGTGCTCTTTCAGCTAATTTTGACTATGATTTAGATAATTATAGAAAAGTAGTTGATGTGTTCTCTCTTGAACAAGGTACTACAACTGGTACTAATACATTGTTCACTATTGAACAAACATTGGCACAGCAAACATATTTTAACTATGCTCTTGGCAACTATGGTTTTGATCTTGTAAGCTGGCATATAACTCAAATGTATATGAGCACAAGAGCCAAGACTCTTACTCAGTATTATTACTTCTATTTTGACCCAAGAACTCAGTATTTAAAGATTTTACCGGACCCATCTATACAAACAGTAACTAGCCAATGGTTTGGGTTAATTGGATGTTATGTTGAACGTCAATTAAAATACATTGTCATGGAGCCTTGGGTACAGCAATACTCATTAGCGCTTACAAAGATAGCAATTGGACAAATAAGAGGTAAATATGCCGGTCAAAGTTTATTTGGTGGTGGTACTGTAAACTATAATGACATGTTGAGTCAAGGTTTAGCAGAAAAAGAAAAGCTAGAAACTCAATTGTTTACAAAGTCTACAGCAGGATTCGGAGATGCCGAACCGCCATTATTCTTTGTTGGATAATGTTCAAAGTTGGGCAATACAAAAAAGGAATTTACAAACCTGTAAACAGGTCAAAATATCTTGGCACTCAAGATCCTGTTTACAGGAGCAGTTACGAATTATATTTCTTTCGTTGGTGTGATAATAACCCTCGAGTTTTAGAATGGGCATCAGAATCTGTTGTTATACCTTACAAATCCCCTCTTGATAATAAATTTCACAAGTACTATGTTGACAATAGCATTGTTTACAAAATAAGTGAATCTGTTGTAAAAAAGTTCTTAGTAGAGATTAAACCATCTAAGCAAACTGAGCAGCCTAAAAGACATGGCAATAAAAAGGAGAGTACATATATAACTGAAGCTACTACATATGCTAAAAATATGGCCAAGTGGGAAGCAGCCAGAAGGTGGTGTGAGGGTAAGAATTTTGAATTTTTAATATTAACAGAAAAACATCTTTTTCTAAAAAAGTAATATGCCATTTATTGATAAACATGAATTGTTATTTGTACATATTCCTCATAGTGGTGGTACATCTATTGAAACGAAGTTTAGAGTTATTAGAGGGCACAACGAGCAAGCTGCTTACAGTTACCATCAAAGAAAGATTGGTGGGGTATATTTTGCTCCTCAACACTACACCCCGAAAATTCTTAATTCATTATTTCCTGAAAGATTCAAAAGTTTTAAGAAATTTACAATTGTTAGAAACCCTTACACAAAGTGTATATCATCTTTCTTTTATAGTAATAAAAGAGAAAATTGTAATGAAAAGTATTTTTTAAAACAATTCCACTTTTGGTGTGAAAAATATTATCTAGTTGATAAGGTAGACTTGCCACAGCATGCTTATTTTGAAGATGTTCATTATGATTATGTTTTACGTACTGAAAGTTTAAACGAAGATTTTAAAAGAATGACCAAAGAGCTAAAAATTGATAGTTTTCTGCCTCATGTAAACAAATCCAAAGCCCCTCGCTCATCTTCATCATATATAAAACTAATTGAACCGCCTACTATAGACTTTATTAATACCTTCTTTAAAAGAGATTTTGAGCTGCTAAAGTATCCGATGATACCTGGTATTTTAACGGGAAAATAAAAAAATCCTAAAAAATTCTAACATTTACTATAAATAATTTTATAATTATATGTCACATAGACTTTTAGTTGAAACTCCTGACTTTGGCAACTTCACATATATAAAAGAAGAAAAGAATCTGCGTGACGGGAAAGGTCCTAGAATGTACATTGAAGGGCCTTTCATGATGGCTAATGAAGTCAATAAGAATAGACGTCTTTATGATTTAATGGAAATGGTCTCTGAAGTAAAGAGATATTCTGATGAAATGATTAAGTCAGGTAGAGCATTAGGTGAATTGAATCACCCAACTACTGTTGATATCGATCTTTCAAGAGCCTGTCACAGTGTTCAAAATTTAAGACAAGAAGGTAATTATTTTGTTGGTAAGTCTCTTGTTTTAAGTACACCAATGGGTAAGATTGTACAGAATCTTATTGATGATGGAGTTACACCTGGTGTATCTACTAGATGTTTAGGTCAATTAGAACCTGACTCTATTAAAGAAGATGTAAATAGAGTAAAGAACATGAAGTTAGTTGCTATTGATGTTGTAGCTGACCCTTCTTGTCCAAAGGCATTTGTTAACGGTATTCTAGAATCCAAGCAATGGGTTATAAGTGATTCTGGTGAGCTAGAAGAGGCTTATAATAAGTTTGAAAAGTCTATTGGTAATTTGCCTCGCAAAGAGGTAGATAAATTTTTACTTGAGCAGGTATTAATTTTTATCAATAAGCTTAAATAATTATATGGATACACAACTTATTAAGTCATTTATTAAGCAGGTTGGGGTAAAAAATTACTCAGAGGCTAATAAATATTTACAACAAGTCTTAGAAAATAAGATTAAAAGCCGTATTAAAACTGCTTTGAACAAACCACTTTTTTAACATATGTCAACTCTAATTGAAAAATTAAAGGAAGTTACCAAGGATATTCTTAGTGAGGAATCACTAAACCAAATTTCCGAGGCATTCGAGCAGCAAGTAAACAAGGCTGCTGAAGATCGCGCAAAATTGCAACTCGAGGGATTATTGGTTCAGATCGACGAAGACCACTCTGCCAAGGTAGAGAAGCTCGTTGAGGCTATTGACCGTAACCACTCCGATAAGCTTTTGAAGGTTGTTGAAGCAATCAACGAGAACCATGCTGGTAAGCTAAAGACTGTAGTACGCAAGTACGAAAAGGCCCTCAACGAAGACGCTGCCTCATTCAAACAATCTCTTGTTGAATCAATTTCTAACTATCTCGAGGCCTATCTTGACGAAAATCTTCCAAAGACAGCCATTGAAGAGGCTGTTCAAAACAGACGCTCTGCTCAGGTTCTCAACGAGCTACGCAGCATGCTTTCTGTTGATCTAGTACTTGGTAAAGAGACAATCCGCGAGGCTGTATTGGATGGCAAGCAAAAGATTGATGAAAGCTCCAAGATCATTGAGGCTCTAAAGGCTGAGAACAAGCAGCTCAATGAATCTTACAATAGAGCGGTCTCTAATTTAATTTTTGAACAAAAAACAGCTGGTCTACCTGATAATAAGAAAGCCTATTTAGCCAAGGTATTTAAGGGTAAGTCTGCTGAGTTCATCAAAGAAAACTATGACTATACATGCAAGATGTTTGAAAAGCAAGAAGCTAAGAACATCGAAACTCTAACTGAGCAAGCTGTATCCCAGTCTGTTTCTAGAAATCTTGATCGCCCTGTAGTTGAAAGCAACGAACAGGTAATCGAGGAAGGTACATTAGAAAATTCTGATCACCCTCCATTGAAGTTGTACATGCAGGAGCTTTCAAGACACTAAATAAATTTCCATTGAGGCATAAGCCTGATTATGATTTGACATCATATAATGTCTAAAACAAAATAAACATATGAAAAATATCAGACCTTCACAGTCATATATTTCTCCTGATAGAGCTGGCGCTCTTCTTGAGAAGTGGTCACCTGTTCTTGACTTTAACAGCAAGAACGTAAGAACAATCGAAGACGATCACACACGTCTTAACACTGCCATCCTTCTTGAGAACCAAGAAAGATGGTGCATTGAGGAATCTGGTCAGGCTAACGTTTCCGGTTCTACTGCATCCGTATTCGGTAATGCGTACGGAGCCAACGGTGGTATGGGTGGTTTCGGTGCTGCCGTAAACAACTCTACAGGAGATGCAAATGCTGACTGGTATGCAACCGGTGATGCTCGTTTGCCAAAGATCCTCATTCCGATGATCCGTCGTACCTTCCCTGAGTTGATCACTAACGAAATCGTTGCTGTTCAGCCAATGAGCGGTCCAGTCGGTCTTGCTTTCGCTCTACGTTACAAGTACGACAATGACGTACTAGGTAGCCAGATCCCAGGTAAGTACAATGATGCTGCTTACGGCAACCCTCCTCCATATCCATGGCAGATCCAGGCAGCTGGAACTGAGAACCCAGGTACATTCGGTCACACCTATTCTGGTGAACTTGGTTACGAGTATCTAGATACACGTTTCACTGGTGCTTCTTCTGCTGACTTGGCTCAGTATCAGAATAACGCCAACTTCGAGATCATCCAATCTGACCAAGGTGTTGCTCAGTTGCTAGCCAACTATGAGTTCACTTCCCAGATCCCAACAGCTTCTATCTCTTTCGAGAAGACAGCCGTTGAAGCTGGTACCCGTAGACTAGCTGCTCGTTGGTCCGTTGAGTTGGAGCAGGACTTGAAGAACATGAACGGTATCGATATCGATGCTGAGTTGACAAACGCCATGAGCTATGAGCTCCAGGCTGAAATCGACCGTGAAATGGTCATTAGAATGATTCAAGTCTGCTTGAAGTATGCTTCTTACGGTTCCGTAACAAGCTGGACAGCTTCTGCTGCTGACGGTCGCTGGTTGGCTGAGCGTAATCGCGACTTCTATCAGAAGTTGATCGTAGAAGCAAACAGAATTGCAGTACGTAACCGCCGTGGTGCTGCTAACTTCATCATCGCAACCCCAAGAGTTTGCGCTATCCTAGAAGCTCTTCCTGAGTTCAGTTGGATGACTGTTGACGGTAACGTTAACACTCAGCCAACAGGTGTTGCTAAGGTTGGTACAGTTGGTGGACGTTTCCAAGTTTACCGCGATACACGTACCGATGCTCAGAACCTAACAGGTCAACGTACCACAGTTGAGTACGCTCTATTGGGTTACAAGGGACCAGAGTTCTATGACACTGGTATCATCTATTGTCCATACATCCCTGTAATGGTACAACGCACAATCGGTCCTAACGATTTCGCTCCTCGTGTTGGCTTGCTAACACGTTACGGTGTAGTCGATAACATCTTTGGTGCTAACTTGTACTATACATTGGTCGTTGTTAAGGGTCTTGGCATTGCCTTCACCCCAGCAACATCTGTTGTATACTTCTAATCTTAGAAGCAATAGTAGTTTAAGAAAAGGCCGATCGAAAGATCGGCCTTTTTTTAATGTTGCATACATTAAAAATCTTGCAACGTTAAATACATTTCATCGTTTTGAGCAACAATACGTTGGTTTTTCAACCAATGTTCAATATTTCCCAGTTCTTTAAATTCTAAATTGCACGTATAATCGTATCCAGGTTGGCGAGATTTACTCTTTAATAAACTCGCATAACCCAACTTTCTTTTTTCAGGAACAATACCTATCGCAACTAATTCAATTCCAACTTTGTTTTTATAATTATCCAGATTTTCTGTTGGAGTTAATTCTTCATCTTTAATTATTTGATGCAATTGACGATCTCCCAAAAGATAAATGCCATAAATCTCTTTGTCATCTGTTAATACAAAACTCTTATTAAAGTTTGTAGTGTGTAATACATACTGTTTTATTTCTTCAGTATTATATTGTGGAAAACATTTAAAAAATGTATCAAGAATTTGTTTTATTTCAAACTTTGAAGCATTTTCTATTTTTAAATTGTTGTTTTGAATTTCTTTTTCTTGTTCAGGAATTAATAATAATTTATTATGAATAAAGTCTTGTGAATTCTTCACAAGGTTACACAATTCTTTAAACGTCATATGATTATTTATTTCATCTTAGGGCTCTTGCACCGCAGTTATTACAAAATATAGAACCCTTAGCTACTGGTTTTCCACATTGACCACAAAACTCAGCATGTCTCAATACTTTTGTGTTAGCTTGATTGTTTACTGTCTGCCAGTTCGAATAAACGGTAAATATGGATCAATCATATCATTATCGATTAGATTAATATTCGATGCTCGAATAGGATTAATATCAATACCACCACGACGAACATAGAAGCAAAACACTAACAACTCTTCAGGCTCATAAGCATCTTGAAGTCGCTTGTAAATAGCTTCACAAATCTCTTCATGGAAGTGACACTCATCCCGGAATGAAACAATATACTTAAGCAGAGAAGTCTTATCAACAAGCTTATCAGACTTCAAATAAATATACACATCCCCCCAGTCAGGCTGGCTAGTAACCTTACAGTTAGACTTCAATAGCTTAGAACTAAAGTACTGCTTAACAGGGTTCTTAGTAGTTTCACTAGAAGTCAAGAGCAAAGGATTCTCAGAATAACTAGTGAACTCACTATCGATACCATACTGCACTTCATTCTCAAGAACAGGATAACCAGCAAGATTGTCATTAACAACATACTTACCAGTCTTAAAACAAGTAACAATAACGTTCGTTTCAAGCAAGTCAGAAAGATCTTGACTAGCAGTCTCTTCGATAAACTCAATAGCGTCTTCAACAGTATTGATATAAGCTCGCTTCTCCATATTAAAGGAGTTAAAGTAGAGCTTAATAGACTTAGACTCAACAATGTATTCAGAGTCACAGTTATACGTAACCTTAGCAATTACACTAACAGGACATCCATTAGAAAGCAAAGTAGATACCTCAAAGGCATTCCAGATATCATATCCGATGAATGGAAGATCTTCATTCTTAATACCAAGATAGGTACGATTGCGTTGACGAGGCTCACGAACGAGCAAAAGCGGATCGTAAGTAGCCTTATAGGCACTAGTCTTACCAAGATGTTTTGTAATATCACTCATAATTTATTTTGATTATTATAGCAGCCTTCACACAATTGTCCAGCAGATTCTGAATAATTATTTTGCTTCCGAATGGGCTTGCCAGCATCTAGAGCATTCATAATATAACAGTTATTACATGCACTATACAGCATTCCAATCTTCATAATCTCCAAACGCTCTTCAACAGAGCCTTTGAGAATACAAATGTTATCGTATTTATCCAAGAACTCTCTTTCATACAAGTCGATAATCTCATTTCTAAACTCAGCATCAACACTACGCTCACCATCATCGACCAACTTAACATCGCCAGGATTAGTATAAAATATAACATCATACATTGGAGTAAGTTTTTTAAACCATTGCTCAGCAAAGTCTAGAACTCTGCAACTAACTTTACCTTCCTTATAAAAATACTTCGTATAAATGTAACCATCAACAATGCAACGATCTAACAACAAATCTTTAACCTCTTCACTAGAATTATCCAAGACCTTTGCATAGTTAAGCAAATGATCGTTGATAATAAGAGACTGAGTCAAATCATAGTTAGTTGCTTCATTGTTAATAGAAACACCCAACCGCTTGATCTTGCGAGTAACCTCGTCAACATAATCAAAGCGATAAGGGTACAAGGTCTTAACCTTCTTAAGCAATGTAGTCTTACCGGTACTTTGTGCACCGGTAAACGTAAATAGCTTTCTCATGCCTTGATTTTACTTGCCCCAGACACCTTTATCAACTATTTTCGCAATCTTTCCGTAAAGAGAAAGATCTGAGAAGGCATCCATAACAGGTTCGTTCTGAGCACATTTACTATTTTTGACCACAAGATTTAGCAATCGTTGAACCTTGTCGTTGCATCTAAAGATGATAGAGCAAAGAGAAACTCTCTTTCCATCTGCAGCAGCAGTATCTTGACCAACAGAAATATTACCAGGGCCGTAATCAAATTGCTTCTTACAAAAGAGCAAGAACTCTTCTTCTTGCAGACGTCGAAGCTCTTTAAGAGTCTCTGGATAATGTTCTTGACAATATTCTACTGAGTAATCTGGCACTAGCTCTCTATAATCTGTTGGTATATTTGCAGCCATATTTGCTTCAAGCACAGTTTTAGGTGTAGTCAATTCTCTATATTCTCTCCGAATCCATTGTTTTTTCATAAACTCAATCCACAGTTTAACGGAAGCCTTATGCAACTCGCTAATAACATTATCAAAGCTAAGGTCCTTAATATCAACTGCAACTTGAGCCATTACAGGACCACCATCAAGCTCTGAGGTTACTTTGTGAATAACACATCCAGATTCTGCATATCCATTAAGCCAGGCCTTGCGTTGAGGGTCTTTACCTTTAAGCTCAGGATACTTAGTAATCAAACCAGGGTGCCCGTTATAAATGTCATAAGTATCACAAATCTCTTTGGGTAGAATTCGCATATACCCGTGAAGAGTAATAATTACGTCTTCTGTTCCAGTAGATTCAATTGCTCTTTTATACTCTTCAACAGTAGGGCTGGAACTAATGTGACGAACCTTATCTGGAAAGGATTGAATTAAGCTCTTAAATTGTTCATGGCAACCATCAAGATGAGGTCGGTTTGAAACTATGAGATCAGGCCAGCGATTGAAGTGATTCATAATTTCAATCAACTCTGAACCAGTCTTAGAAAAGAAAGCAATCCATTTCATCGATAGTATCCTTTGATAAAGGCCTCAGAAGGGTGGCTAAGAATCTCTTTAAAGGCGCTAGTGTTATAATCAACTAGATCCCATTGCTCATCATTAACGTTTGAATCAATAAGATCAGCCAGCTTGGTACTAGGCTTAGTCTTCAAACCAAGATCTCCATTATACTTGAGACCATGCAAAGCAGCAACAATCGGGTTAGAAGTATCGACAGAGCGAATAGAAGTCTGACCAAAATAGGCCTTAAACTCCCTAGCCAACGAACAACCGAGCAAGTGATGAGGCTTCTTTGTATTCCAGATGCCACTATCCATTAGTTGCTGAATGAGTCGTTGACGGCCAGAGCACCAGAGTTCGAGCTTATTATTAGTCGGAGACTCACCAGTGATAAGATAATAACCATAATCGAAAGAGATAGCAATGTAATCAGCATGTTCGTTCATAAACTGATAACAGTACTTAAGTTCTCGCCAGGTGTTGCCTTGAACAACACCAATCTTGAGACCAGGTAAGTCATTATACTTACCAACGAAGCTCTTCCAATTACTGATAGTCTCTTCACAGTTCTGCAAAGAGTCAGGGATAATGTAATAAGTAGGTTCAATTTCTACAACCTTTTCAGCAAACTTATCAGAATCGAAAGCCTTACCAAGCTCGAAAATACTATTATCCAAGAGCAGTTCTCGGTCATAGAGTTTACAAGACTTATAATACTTCTTATATTCCGGTTTCTGATCCAAAAGGTGTACCAGACAGTAGTCGTAATCGTTAAAGTTTCGAGAATAATCAAGGAGCTTAATAGGAACTTCATGAGATACTTTAATATTCATCTCTGTCATTATAGTGTCAAAACTCAATAAATCAAATAAATAATTTAAATGGCTGCATTTGAAAAGTTTAACCCTGTAAATTTTAGTAAGAATATTACTAAGACTATAGCTGATGTTGAGTCAAAAATAGGAAAGGTGGCTGCTGTCCCTAAATCTTTAACCAATGAACTTAATGCCAAGACTGGATTAAACATAGCTGTGCCACCTTTGCCTCAAATAAACGCAAATGTGAGAGGGTTAGTTGGTTCAGTAAAAACATTAGTAAAGAACCCTAACGGGGTAGTCAAGGGCGGTATAACTGCTGTATCAGGAGCTGCTAATGCCAGGATAAAAGAAATAGCAGTAAATACATTAGGAAATAGAGTTGTTGGTACTATACAGGGTGGCGTGAGTAATGCTGGCGGTACATTAGGAGGTTTTGCAAAAGCTAGCTTTGGGGTTGCGTCTGCAGCTGTAAAAAGTGGTTTAGGTCAAATAAAAGGTACTTTAAGGCTTGGTATTAAAAATTGTTTAAGAAGCGCTACAAGTTCTTTATTAAACAATATAACAGTACCCAATATACCATTTGGTGGTATAACTCCAAATATTACTAACGGTATTAGTATTAACGGGGTTATTTCAAGTGTTGGTACTGCTGGGTATATTGAAATTAATAAAAAAATTAACAAACATTTAAGTGCCGAGATAACACTTTTAGGCACTCTAGATAAGAAAAAAGCCTCAATAACTGGTTCAATAACAGGTAGACTTAATATTTTAAAAGAGGTAAAGAATACTAACTTTTATACAGCTAAACTAACAAGTGAAGTAAATAAAAATATAAACAATATTTGCAATACATTATCGCCAAGAAATAAAAAGAAGCTATCTAAAGGTGGCCCTATAGTAGAAATGGTTGCAAATGCAGCTACAGATAACGTTATTAACAATATTGAAAACCAAATTGTTAAATCTGCAAGTGGTTTCTCTGCTAAGTCTCCAAACGAATTTTTTAATGCAGTTACCGGTTTACCTAAAACCGCAGCTAATAAAGTAACCTCTACAGCCTCAACAATAGCAACAGCTGCTAAAGATGCAGCTAGTAACGTTGTTACAAACACTACATCAAGAACAGCGCAGGCCTATAATAAGATTAAAGATGCTATAAATAGCAATGTTCCTAAGCAAAGTTAATTAATATGAGATATTCCAACGCCTTACAAGGTAGTCCTAGTAGAAAAGCTCTACCTCAATATTTCGGTCACTATCTCAGCATTGTTGTTCAGAACAACGACCCACAGAAAAGAGGCAGAGTAAAAGTTTGGGTACCACATATTTCCCAAACAGTTTATAATAGCTTCAAGCAAGATAACACAGATAAGAACTTCCGATTTATGGGAGACAATATTGAGTCTTCTTTAACTCCTATTAATGAAGAAATAAAGAAGATATTGCCTTGGGCTGAGGTAGCTTTACCAATTGTAAGTGGTGGTTCTTCTGGTAAGTTTTTTAATTGGGGAAACAAGGCTTCTATATCAGATTCTAATAGAGTTGAAACATCTTTACCATCCTTATCAGCTAACTCTAAATATTCTCTTAATATCGACGGTACTGGAGAAAAATATGGTAGAATCTATGAAGTGAATGAATTACAGCCATCTGATGCGTTTGATAGAACCTACAATACCAACTCTGGAATAATATCTACAGGTAACCCAAATAGAGTTAATCCGTACACTCATTTATACAAACCTCATACTTATTCTAATTGTACTAAAGGTCAGTTTTCTATTCCAGATGTAGGTGCCCACGTTTGGGTATTTTTTAGAGAAGGTGATGCTAACTACCCTGTAGTATTTGCAGCTCACTATGGTACACAAGATTGGCTTGGGGTTTATCAAGGAGCACCTGGTACATACCCTATTGACTATCCTGGTGATTATAACAACGTGAACCCAGCTGATACTCAGGGATATTCTCCAGATACAGAGACCTATAGAGGTAAAATGGTACTTAATCAAAAAGGTGGTACTATTGAGGTTGTTAATACAGATAATAAAGAAGCTATTCGCACTACTGCCTATAATGGGTCTTATAGGGAAATGAACAACCAGGCCACTATTGAACTTAACACTCAGAACAAACAAAGTTTAACTCTTGCTGATTCTTTTGAAACAACTAGAGGGTATAAGAATGAATTTACTGAAAAAGATCTTGATGAAATTATTAGAGGTGATCATTTCGAGAAGATCGGCAACTTTAATAAGTCTGCTATTCAACAATGGAAGGATATTGCTGAAGAAATTGCGGCAGTAAAACAATTGTTTGAGATTCAGAGATGCAATCAAACTGGATCATTCAACAACTTATTTCCATATACATCTCCATTGCAAACCCAATCTGGTACATATGCTAAATGTCCAGTTTGCTCAGCAGTTAATAGACCAGCTGTTTGGAGAAGAAGAGAGACTTTCTCTCTTTACATACCAGTAAACAGTACAGCTGTTGTTACTTTTACTAATCCTATGCGAGGTAACTGGACTACTGCATATGACATGATTAATGATTCTAGCTTTAGTACCAGACAGGCTTCTGGTTATCTAGGTCAAAATATTATTGTTTACAATTATAACGTACCTTCACAGCTTGTACAACCGCCAGCCATTCCAAGTAACTTTTTAGGAAGTGGTTCTTGTCCAGTTTGTAATGGAACAGGCATTTCTCCTTCTACTCAAGATGGTATTTGGACTGTAGAAGATAAAAAAGATGCTCTAAAGTTAAAGTTCGAATCAAAGATAAATGAGATTACTGCCTTAGAGAAACAAATGGGTCAAGGCGGCTCTAAAATTATTCAAATAACTAAACACAAGCTAGAAACTATTGGTTTAGTTATGAATGATTTGCCAAATATAAGATTAGATAGCTCTGGTAAAATAACTAACAATGAAGTCATTGTTGCTGCTCAGGGAGTATTTGTTAGTCAAAAAGCCTCTCCAATAATGGAATATGTTAATGTTGAAGATTTGCCTGGGGGTACATACAATCTAAACGTTTGTAATAGATGGAATGTTTTGGTAGGTTCAGGTGGGGTAGCTCTTAAGTCTTATGGTCCAGTTGATGTAGCAGGATCAATTGTTAATTTAACAGGTGAACAAGTAAATATTGCATCTAATAACGAGATAAACATTAATGCTCAAAAGAGATTGTCGCTTATATCTGATATTTTAGTATTGCGTCAATCAGAGGGTAAACAAGTATTGGTTGATAGCAATCTAGGTGTTACTCAAAATATGGTTATTGCTGGTAGCGCGCACGTAGAAGGAGAGTTAACAGTACAACACATTACTGCCCCTATAGAGTTTCAAGAAACAGAAGAAGTATTTCTTGAAGGTTATGTATTACCTAATGTTAGTTATACTGGAGTACTAAACTGTGGTGGAGATGATTGTAATTTTACTCTGTATTTTACACAAAAGGTACCAGTAAATGTTGGTAGACATTCTCATCAATTTAGAAACTTACCGTTAACATTAATGGCTACTGCAGATGATGTTAGAACATTAGGCAGAGAAAATACATTACCAACAGCTGCTACTGCTGCATACCCGCCTGTGAACGAGAAGAAAAATGCAATATCGATTCAAAATGGTCAGCAGGTAATTTTGAGCTAAGCTCGTAAAAGCCCCATTCAATATTAGCCTGATCTAATAGTTCTAAGCCGCTTGTATTTCGGTAAAAGTGGCAATGAACTACTCTCTTTATACCAGCCTGAATAATTAACTTGCTACATTCAAAGCACGGAGAGCAGGTAACATATAATGTAGCCCCATCAGAAGAGTTATTAGATTTTGCAAGTTTAGAGATAGCATTACTCTCTGCATGAAGAACAATTGGCTTTGTTACTAACTCACCATTAACTTCTTCTTCACAATTGTTATCAAATCCTTTTGGTGTGCCATTGTATCCATCAGAGATTATCTGCCCATTTTTAACTATTAGACAACCTACCTTGCGTCTGCGAGCTGTGGATAATCTAGCCCACTCTACACACATACGCAAGTATGCCTTATCAATATCTCTCTGTGAAGCCATATTATTCCCAGGGGAACTTTACCCAAGTATCTGTATGAACAGTCATTGCAAAATAATCAGGCATGAAAGTTGTCTTGGATTTTACAACTAACGAAGCGGTATCGCAAAGAATCTCTTCATTTTTCAAATAATCGTTTTTAATATAATTGAATGACTTTCCAGAATCGCTTATATCATCTACAAGCAAACACAACCCGTGTTGTTGTAGAATATATAACCTCTTATTAATTTCAGACCATAGAGTAACTTTCTTAAAGTCTTTTCCATCATAAGACTCTAACCCAACTGACATAGTCTTTATCTTAAGCCTTTTGGCAATTAAAGTGGCAGGAATAAGCCCACCATTAGCAATGCCAATTACATAGTCGTACTTCTTGTTACCAATCCTATTAATAATGATGTTTATACCCTGCTCAACATCAGCCCAGGTTAGATTTAGTTCTTTTTTCATTTCAAGCGAGGCTTTTTAACTTTAACAATTGTATTGTCAGCTCCACTCTTTTTCAACAGTTTAACTAAAACTTTTAAATCTTTTTGGATATCTTTAAACTCTTTTTCAGGGTAGGTTGTTTTAGCGTGTTTATATACTTCCAATATAAAATCTGCATCAACAGGCTTACCCTCTTGAAGGTAAGCATTAATTTTTTTATTGATACCCATTACCCATTAGTTATTATAGGTCGCCTAAAACTCCAGTTTCAGGATTCTCTCTTGGACCCATGCTCTTTAAGATATCTTCAACGGTATCATCACCAGTCTTTGAAATACCTCTACCGGAGCTATCATCCTCACCAGTTTTTGCTAAGATACCTTTTTTGACTAGAGAATCAAGCACATCTCTGATTTCACTTTCTTTGTTTCTGAGCTTGATAGAATATTTTAACATCTTAACAATGTCAATGCCTCTAGTTTCAGGTTCTACATAGTCAAGAGCATACTTCTCAATGGGGCTTAGATTATCTTTATCAGAGGTCTCATCAACAGAGTAAACTGCTGTTGGTTCAAACTTGTCTCCTTTGACTAAACCAATTTCACCAGTTTCAGTCTCAGTTTCTTCTTGCTTCTCTTTAGTGTCATCCAAGTCATCTTGTACCTTGGCCTCTACTTCGTTAGAAGCGTCTTGAGTAATATCAGAAACAGTTTGTGGTAATTCATCTTTTTCTACTGTACCTTTTTCGATTTTACCACCAGTATCTTTTGTTTTAATAATGTTTTGATCTTCGAAAGCCTTGATAATAGCTCTTGCAGCATAATAATCTCTGGCAGTGAAAGGCTTGCCTCCTGTAGCCTTTTTGGAATCTGGAAAAATTTCATTAATAGCCTTTCTAATAAAACCAGCAACAACATCTTGATATTCTTTTCTAGAAACAGAAGATGGTTCTTTTAGGTTGTCAATAACAAACTCTCCTATCTTGACTATTACTTGCTTGATCTTTTCTTCATCTTCACCAGTAACATCTGTAATAGAATAAGAACCAAGATCTTTGCTTGGCTTAAAAGAAGTTAGATCTGACGCAATGCGGCTTACTGGCATTTCATTAAGACCAATAGCTTCTTTGATTAGGAGTTCGTAATACTCATCGAAAATGCTGTTCATATACTTAATTATTTATTCTCCGCTTTGATAAATATATGTAACTGTATGATTTTATCAGATCTAAATCTTAATGAACCATTGCCTGTTCAGTTGTCTCAGGTTACAAACTATGTGGTTATTAATGATCCTGCCTTTCCTCCTCTTAGTACAATTGTTGTAAACGGTTATGATGCATACGGAAACGCCTTGTCTGCTGTACAGGTATTTCCAAGAACTGCTAAATTGGTTAGATTTTGTAATGATGTTACTCTTGAGACTTCACAACCAAACCCTATCCAGCTTTCTCAAGTAACGAATTACATACCTCTATATAATGATGATGCTACGTTTCCAGCATTATCAACAACGGTAGTAGAAGGATATAATGCTTATGGTAATGCAATTGTACATACTCAGGTGTTTCCAAGAACAGTTAGTTTAGTTTCTGAAGTTATAACTTCTTTAAACGTATCTGAACCTAATCCAATTCAATTGTCCCAAGTAGGTAATTATGTTCAGGTAGATACTGGCATTGATGCCTTGAGCTGCATAATTGTAAATGGTTATACTGCATATGGTAATGCAATTAGCGCAGTACAGGTATTCCCTAGACAGGTGCAACTTGTTAAGTCTCTAAACTCATTAAATTGGGATCAAACAGCTGCTAATCCAATCCAACTACAACAAGTAACAAATTATGCTCAATTATATGCTGACGATGTAAACTATCCAGCTTTATCAACAGTTGTTGTAAACGGATATGATGCATATGGTAATGCCTTGTCTGCTGTACAGGTAATACCAAGAACAGCCTCTTTAATTTATAAAATTGATCCCGCAACAATTTTAAATTATTCTGCTCCCAACCCTATTCAATTGTCTCAAATCGGTAACTACGTTCCATTATATAATGATGATCCTAGCTTTCCAGCTCTTTCTACAGTAGTTGTTAATGGTTATGATGCTTATGGCAATGCTGTTAGCGCAGTGCAAGTGTATCCAAGAATGGTTTCATTAGTTCTTGATTATAATTCTGGATTATAGCTGGAGCACTTTCTATCAATAATAGAACAACAACTCAATTTAACGGATTTATGCAATCAGTAATAATAAATAAAAAAATATATGGTAGTTAATAAAGTTTTTGATGACCCGAGAGGTGTTAATTGTGTTTTTTGCTATACAGATACCGCAATACCTCTTGACTCAATTATTACTTTTGATGGTGAGCAGGCCAGAATTAGCAAAGTGTTCACTTCAGAAGAAGGTTGGAATCCTGGACCAGAAAGCTCTAATCAAGGGGTTATTGGATTTAGTTATACTGGACAAAATTATACTTTCGGTGATACATTTATTATTTTTAACAGTTCTTTTTCATTACCAGTTTCTGGTTATGTTGAAGATGTTTATGGCTACTTAAACTTTACTAGCTATTTATCATCGGGTAACCCATATCCTGGTTCAAATATATATGCAGAGCAAAATTATTTAAATGTTGGTATAAATGATTTTACTATAGAGCTTTTTGCAAGATTCGATTCTCTCCGTGGTAACCAAATATTGGTTTCTTTTGAAGGTCCTGGTGTATTTCCAAGCACCTCGATTTTTGGGTTACTTTTTTATGAGGATGCTACTTTAAGAATACAACTTCCTGGTTTTTCTTTCTTTTCATTTAATGGATTCTTTGATGGGCAGGTGATCCAAGAATTTGAAGAATATAGATGGTATCATATAGCAATAGTAAGGACATCTGGTGAATTATATTGTTATGTAGATGGGGTTAGTGCAAATCAAGTTGCTGAATTACCATACGATTATAGTAATATTACTACAACACGTTTTGGGGCTATTAATGTATATGGTTATGCAGGATTTACGTCTGTTTTTGCTTTATCTGGAGCAATAAGCAATATTAGAATAACAGCTAATGAAGCTCTTTATAACACGAATTTTATTCCACCAACTCTTCCTTTAACATCAGGTCCAAATACTACCCTATTAATGCTAGCTGATAGCGAAGCTAACAAATATGTTAATAGTGTAGACAATGTTGTGTTTACTAATGATAATGATCCAACAACAGGTGAACCTGTTTATTGGACAAATGGTCCAATACTTTACCCACACCCTCCCCCTGTATATTATGTTTATTGGACACCACTTTCAGATTTAATGAATTGGAGTCCCACGTGGAATGGTGAATCTGTATCCTCAAATATTAACGCCTTAACTTTTAATACTAGCGACCCAGGATTTGACAATTTTTCACAGGTTCGCGGTCTTATTTTTAATAATGCTGAATCAAATCTTACAAGCTTAACAGGGTTAAATTTTTTAACAAATTTACAATATCTTCAGATAGGCACCCAACCAAGCAGTTTATCTAGTATTGATATTTCTCAAAATTTAAATTTAACCAATTTAAGTTTAAACTATATACCTACTTTGACATCAGTTGATACAACTAATAACTTGTTACTATCTGCTTTAGTTATTAATACTGTTAATTTACAAGAAATAAATCTTAATAATAACACTCTGGTTACGGATTTAAATATAGAACATACTGCAATAAAAACTATTAATTTATCATCTTTACCGTTATTAGAATTTTTTATAATGGGGAATAATAGTTTAAGCTCGGTCCAAGGGTTACAGGCATTAGATAATGTTAATTATTTTTATTTAAATAACAACGCTTTATCGTCGATTAATATTAACGATATGAATTCGTTAGTTTCTGCTTTTCTTCAAAACAACAATATAAGCTCTATAACTCTTTCTAGTTGCCCGGTTTTAGTCAATTTAAATTTAAGTCATAACAGCTTTACTGAGGTGCCAGATTTTTCAAATACTTCTATAACTAGTTTATATTTAAACAGTAATTCTATAAGATCGTTTAACCCTAATTATTCTAAAGCAAGTTTAACAACTTTGCAACTTACTTTTAATTACGTTTTATCTTCTGTTAATCTTTCTAATTTTTCTAATTTACAAAATATTCAGTTATATTATAATGCTCTGTCAAGTGTTGATTTAAGTTACATTAATACACCTATAAATATTGGGTTGAATAATAACAACATAACTTCTCTTTCTTTGCCAATAAGTACTGCTGTTGCTTGGAACCCGGATGTATCAATTAATATAAGTGATAATATAGATTTAACCACAACATCAATTTCAGGAGTAAAACCAATAAAGACCTTCATTGCAGATTATTGTAGCTTTCCACAAAGTGTGGTCGACAGATTGTTTTTAGAATTATCAAATATAGTTTATAACGGCGGTAAAACCAATGGGCTTGTTAGTATCAGGTATGGTAATAATGCAGCTCCAAGCTCTGCAAGTTCTTATGAGAGAGCTCTGCTAGCTGCTTACGGTTGGGCAGTTTATTATAACTAATAATATGATTACAACATATAACTTTCAACTCAACGATAAAGTAATACCTATTAATGTATGTGAAATACAAAGTGATTATTTACTTATTCACGACAATATTACAGTAATTGCTTTACATAAAATAGACCATAAAGGCAGTAAAGTAGAAACTAAACATACTATTTTTGAAGCTACTACTGAAGAAGAATGTTTAGCAGAAATAAAAAGACTTAATCTGGAATATACTCCTGAACAAGACGAAATTAAAACACCAACCCCAGTTGTTACTAAACCAGCTGTTACTCCACAAGTTAATTCAGAGCCTATAAGCTTATTAGATTTGCTAAAGGCTAAATAAAAATTTGGTTACTCAATATATGCTGTAAGGGTTTCTTTAAAGAAATCAGTTTCATACCTATATTTTTTAATTAACTTCTTCCACACACGCTTAGCGTCATCAGAGGCGCTAAAATAAAAAGTACTCATACACCCATGCTGCTTAAGAGCAAATTCATACAATTGATATCCAAAGCCATTGCCTCGGTAATTGTTTTTTATAAAAACTGTATTAACATAGACTTTTACTCCGTTTTTAAATACAGATATGTTACCGATCTCTACATCCTCATAGTACGCAATGTATTGAAAATGTGAGCCAGTTTTGAACCTCTTCCAAGGGCCTTTAGAAGTCTGATCGAGCTTAATTTCAAAGTTCTTCTTTAATCTCTTCACTCTACGAGTATTATAAGGGCCTATGCACCAAAGGCAATAAATAATTACGTGAAGTTTAATGACTTGTATAAAAAGACTCTGTTGACGGAAGCACCTGTACCGTTTCCAAAGATTGAGCAAATTAAAACTAAAATGGCTCAGCAACACTCTATTCCAGAAGGTACATTCGGGGTAGAATATGAGTTTATACCAGATACAAGATTTGTTGAACCTACACAAGAGGATATATTAGACGCCTTAGGCCTATCTTGGAATGCTGGCGGAAATAGACAATTAAAGAAAGAATATGATTCTTGGTTAGAAAATTTAAGAGATAAAGCTAGAAGAGATTGGGTAAGAACCAGAGATAAGCGTGTAAGCGATTATGATGATACCTATGGTCCAATGTCGGTAGAAGATTTTGAAAGTGAAATTTCAGAGCCTAAACTTTCAGATTATAGTGATGAAAGTGAATATGAAGAAGCCTTAAAAGAATATAATGACACAAGAGAAGAGGTTTTGAGAGATTACGAGAGATGGAATCGCCGGAGTTATTACTATTACGGTAATGTTGATGAATTTTTACAACAGCTTGCGGATAATAATTGGGCGGACTTTGTTGAAGTAGATACAAGCAGTAATTCTGAAAATGCTATTTCAGATGTAATAAAAGAATTGAGCAGCAAAATTAGTATCAAGAGAGATTTTCAATATGACCCAAACAGGTGGACAATTGGCATGGATAATGAGAATATAGAAATTAGATCTCCAATATTAAAAAGAGAGCAAATGGATCAAGTAGACATAGTCTCAAGTCTCGTAGACTATCAAGAGACCGATCAAGGCTGTGGTTTACACATTCACATAGGAGTACCAAAAGACTTTGATGCTTTCGATTTATTAGCGATGACAACACTAGTTGATGAGAAGCAAGTAGAGACAGATCTAAGAGCCTCAAAGATAAGAAGAGATTTATGGTATGCCAAATTGAGAGAAGATATTGCCAAGAGCATCATTAGCCAATTCTCTAGAGGCAAGACACCTAATAAGCCATTTGAGATGACTAATAGCGAATTATTATCTCTTCTCAATGATGTCGATCGATATGCAGGTACTAACATAAAGGCCTTTATTAAATATAAAACAGTTGAGTTCAGATACTTTGGCGCGCATAATACTAATGTGTTGCCCAAGTGGATCAATTACTTTTTAATGTTACCAGCCATTGCTCAGAAGAGAAACAGAATTGTAATTAGATCTCCAAATACTAATCAAAAACTATAT